>CAACVD010001746.1_pt1 | contig 10328 bp, 15 predicted proteins | sample 2381771 | NCBI WGS metagenome assembly CAACVD01 (sample SAMEA5211965, study PRJEB30684) | marine metagenome | biome: Marine; feature: Epipelagic; material: Water | collected 2015-10-15 | depth 15 m | reverse complement strand
GCAAAAGAGCAAGGGAGCTAGCACGAAAGATGCTGGGCAAGAATTACTTTACCAATATGCAAGAAGTTATGTTACAATCGGCGATCGAATTATCAGAAAGGAAAGACAGATGAAAAAAGAAGATCAAGCATTACTAAGTGAGATAAGAGAAATAACAGACAACTACGAAAACGATATGATTTCTAAAAAGGAACTTATTTACCTTTTAAAAGAAATAGTTCTTTATGAAGCAAAGTTCATAGATAATCCTTATGCCTCAGTCACAGCAAAAGAATTAATGGAAAGGTACAAAAATGTATAAATATTTAGACATACCAGGTTGGTTTAACATGCATGATGCATATATGAACTTGGTCAAATACTGTGAAGACGGTGATGATATCGTCGAAATAGGGTGTTTTGCAGGCAGATCCACAAGGTTTCTGTGTGACGCCCTAGAATTAAGCGGAAAACACGACGTTAAGGTGCATGTGATAGACACTTTCGAAGGTTCGGGTATGGAACATGCCAACGTCAATTTAAACCCCCTGTGGGACGATTTCTGCAGGAATTTAGAGGAACATATTCAAGATGAAAGGTGCATAGTCAATGTTAACAAATCCGATAACGCCAATATTCTTAACTCTTTTGATGATAAATCTGTATTTGGAGTCATTATAGACGGAGCTCATACCTATGAAGCAGTGAAAGACGACATTATTAATTGGTGGCCCAAGGTAAAGGATGGTGGCATGATGGTCGGAGATGATGTATCTTTAGAGTCTGTAAAGCAAGCTGCTTTTGATGGATTCAAACACCATGGACTTAAAACATATAACATTTGCAGAGGAGTTGAGGGATGGTTCTCTCAAATAAAAAACGATCGAAGCAACGAGATGACCGACAGCTTAAAGCTAATTCCAGGGGTCAATTGTATGAAGTTAGATGGCTAGACGCCTACGAAGAAAGTGCGGGTTGGCACAGTATCGAAGACGCTTTAAAGATGCGGCCCAAACCTGTTAAATCCGTTGGTTATGTCATCGACGAAACAGAAGACTATATAATTTTAGCAGGCGACCTAGATCCGAGATTGTTAAAAGGATTATCTGAAGAAGAAATAAAGAAAGTCCTAGACGACTCCGACTGTGGTCGCTTGACCGTGATCCCTGGTCAGTGGATCGTGAGCAAAAAAGAAGTCAAGTAATTTATTTTAATTTTTCTGTAGAAATTTTTCCACAAACTTTGATATACTAGAGGTTCGTATGAAACAATATAACCTAAACATAGAATCGCTATTACCAACAGAACTCAGAAATCTGTATATAGCATCATTACAAAATAAAATATCCAAAGGCGAGTGTCCTTGTGGCGAAGACTGTGCTTGCAAAAAAGCGAAAGATAAAGACGGTAAAGCTAGTCTAGCTGCGGTCGAGTAGCTTTAGGCTCAATAATAAAAGCCTTCTCTAGCATAGAGTCTACCTGACTCAGCATGTTATCCCACTCTTCAGCAAGATAACCATTTACATTCCCGTCGTTGAAAGTCACTAAGACTTTGTCAACTGTATCTTTCAATACCGGATCGTACATTCGTTGTCGTTGGACAGCGAGGACGATTTTTGTTTTTATCTCGTTCAACATAATGTTGTCCTTGTAAAAGCGGGAGATCGAAACAGGGAAATACTCCCGCTCTTATATAAAATTATATAGGTTTTTTAGATAAATTAATAGGGAAATGTCAAGGGGAATTAAATAGATAATTAATTCCTAATCGACAACTTTTATAGTCCTTCGGTCAATCTCTTTTTGAGCGAGCTCCACTATTTTCATTAACTCCTCAATACTCAAATCTTTTATTGCGTCTTCCATGTTTTCTCCTCTATTTTTGGACCAAGGGAGTATATATTGCGGAGGAATCAACCCCCTTGGCCGGTCTTGCGAGAGCAAGTCAGATCTCATCCATCTGATTTGGGAGGTAGACGTTTGAGATAATTACTGATTCTCGCTATCAGTAATCAAGAGAGAGTGAACTCCCTCTCTTCATTACTGAGGACTTCTCTTATGTTCTTTCTTCCATTCCTTATCAACAAGCTGAGAAACAATACCTGAAATTTTTTTATCTTTCCCTGCCAGTGCTTTCAATTTTGCGTGTGTTTCTAATCTCACGATAATTGATTTATATTTAGTTATATCTGTCATTAGTATTCTCCTCGAGCATAGTCATCAATTAAACTTAAAAATTCTTCTGTTTGTTTTTTAAGAAGATCAAAGTCTATTTCTCTGTGTTGTTTTCTAAGGAGTTGAAACCCCTTTAATTCTTCTACTTTGTCGATCGCTATGACCGCTTCTTCTACCTTAGAGTACAATTCTTTTATGTTGTCTTCGTAATCTAAAGCATATGCGTTTGATTTACTCATTCTCTTTCCTTTCTATTCTATAAAGTATTTAGCTTTATCTCTGTTTCTATAGTTATGAACATGAAGAATACTTCTTAAATTGTCCATGGTTTGATATGCGTCTTTCCACTCGTAAGGAAATCTTTCAAAGTTTTCTATAAAGCGATACGTATCAAACTCTTTTACTTTTCTAAGTTTCATCAAGGCTCTGATAAAATACTGTCTGTTCCAAATCTTATGACTTATCCCAGAACTTTTTAACATTTTAATCAAACCTTTGATCATTTCATATACCTCAAGAGGTAAAGTAAAATTACCTGATTTAAAATCATTAGTGGTGTACTTAACATCAGGCTTGCCTTTTGAAAATTCAGCGCAGGCATGTAAAACAAAAGAGTGAGATACTCCTAAATTAATAAGATCCATATATCTTTTGTAGTATTCATTATCTTCTGATACTGCGTAAGAGTTTCCAATATTAACAGAGGTCCAATTCTTTTGATCTTTGTTGATGGCTCTGATTAAATCAAGAATGTTTTGATCAGATGAGTGGATTTGATCAACCACATATTTAATAGGTAGTCCTAAATTAATGCAAGCTGTTAGCCTATGGCCACCATCTATCACACCTTTGTCTTGAGTTACTAAGATAGGATTCTTCAAACCAAATTGTTTGATTTGTTTTTGAAGTCTTTTGACTCTATCTTCTTCAATCGGTCTGTTTCCATTGATTAATGAAAACATATTATAGTTTTGTGTTTCGTGTATTCGAGTTTTCATTTTTTGTCCTTTTGTCATTCTAAAGTTATATATAATAATATAGGATGTTTTCTATATTAGTCAAGTGTGCTAACTGAAAATTGTAAAGCCTCTTCCAAAGCACCTGTGGGTAAATCACAGTCGATATATCCTCTTATTATAGTTTCTAAATAGCTTTCAGAGGGAGGATAAACTAACTGCTTATCTACCATGCTATAGAACATTATTTTCATAGGTGTATTTTTATCCCATGTTGTATGGTATTTTTTAGTATAGAGATTAGGGTATCCTTCATATCTATCCAGAGATCTTTCACATTCATCTGTTATCTTAAACAAAGCCCCAACCACAGAACTATCCTTAGATTGTTGCACATCTGCAACACTTCTAAATACAAGTTCGTGATCAGGCAATTCGTGAGTTCCTATATACTTTGATTTAGGACATCTATATTTCATATGCTCATGATTCATATTAGAACCATAGGCAAAGTAATACGTCATTTCTTTTTTTTGCTTTCTATTAGCCATTCTTTTAGTGTTTCTCCTAATGATTGTGAGGCCAAGTCAATCTTATTTCGTAAGCTATTTACGATATTTTCATCAACTGTTTTCTCACATATTATATCAATGTAAGTCACATTGTTTTTTTGACCGATTCTATGTGCTCTATCTTCTGATTGTATTCTTTTCTCTAAGTCATAATTATTAGAGTAGTACACAACAGTATGAGCCTGCGTTAATGTTAGTCCGTAGCCACCGGTCTGTTGATTAGCTACGAAGAAACGAACAGGACTTTCCGGGTCCTGAAATCTTTTAACAATTTCTTGTCTATCCTTATCTTTGGTGTCTCCAAAATATGTCACGACACTATCTTCTCCAAACTTCTTTTGTAGGTTTTGTTCTATATCAAAAATAGAATAACGATAGTTTGCCCAAATAATTACCTTGCCATCTACTTCTTCCAAAACATCTAACAGTTCTGCCATACGATTATTCTTAACTGGAACGGGCGGTGTTCCGTCGTCCGTGGGCAGATAACCACAAGTAATCTGATGGAGTCGAAGCAACATGGTCATGGTATTATTAACCGATAATGTTTCTCCTTCTAACTGTGTGATCGCAAAGGTCGCTAAATCATTGTAAACTTTTTCTTGTTCTTTACTGAGTTCAATATATCTAGGAGAATAAATCTTTGAAGGTAAGTCTAAGCAGTCTTCTTTCAATACTCGAAAAGAAAAGAAGCCTAGCTTTTGAGAAAGTTCTTCAAGATTTCTAAATCCTACAACATGATTAAAAGAATGTGTGGACGAATGTCTTTTTACTTCGATCGCATAGCGAGCCTTGTAAGCATAATAAGAACTAAAACCTAGTAGATCCTCATCTAAAAATTGACATTGAGAATAAAGATCCAAAGGATTTTTTGTGACAGGAGATCCTGTGAGTATTCTACGATACCTGGCAAATCGAGAAGCTCTTACTAAATTTTTTGTACGGCTAGCACTTTGTGTTTTAATTGTAGTGCTTTCGTCTACCGCTAGTAAACTATTTGTTGAGTTAAGATACCTTGCTAAAAATTCTGCAGCAGGCTTATTTGATAAGGCCTCTATATTCATTAAGAAAATATCTAGACCTTGAAAACTTTTAGATAACTCCTCAATATTTTTTTTATCTTCTTTAGTGCGAGAGCTCGGTGCTACCCATGTTGTAATTCTTGTTTCAATATGTTCGGGTAAGTGAGCAGGTATTTCTAATCGCTCCCAGTTTCGATACACCCCTTTCGGTGCAATGACAACGGCAGCATTTATTTTACCTTGATCATAGAGCATCGCAATATTATCAATTAATACTTTTGATTTACCTGTCCCCATTTCCATGAAGTAGGCAAAATTTGTTTTGTCCCAACTACAACCTAATGCTTGTAATTGATGATTAAACGGCTTCGTCTTAAAATTCGGATACATAGTTTTTTACTTTCTATGTTCTTTATATAGGATAACCTATATGCTTGTCAAGTTTTTTGAAGAACAAAAAGAAGTCATGTATAAATCTGGGTTCTTTATACTATTATAAAGATGTGTAGACGCCATTCGACATTCTTCTAAAGAAGAAAATGTCATTCCAAACTGTTCTTGAATACACGTCTTATCAAGAGTCACAGTAGGATCGTTAATACATAGCCAAATCAGCATAAAATATTTCATCATTGAAATTGTACCTGAAATATCCTAAAGTGGAAACGATAAACGAAAGAAAGAGAATGAATAAAGTATTTATAACAACGAACACTAAGTTGCCTAATGGTGGATATCGTGACGTTTCTGATTGTGAAAGATTCGGAACACCTATCATTATGTTTGAAAATCCTAAACAAATACAAGTAAATTCAACAAGATTTGCCTTTGCAGTAGAAAAAAAATTGAAAGATTTTACCTCAGAAGATTTTTTATTATTGATGGGAGATCCTGTATTAATTGGTATTGTTTGTGCCGTCGCAGGAAAAATTACAAATAATAATTTTAAAGTCTTGAAATGGGACAGAGAGAGTGCTATATATATTCCTATAACTATAGAATTAAAATAAGGAGTCTAAAATGGGTCTATTAGATAAAGCCTACGAACAATCTAAACTTAATACGTTAGATAGTTCAGAAGTAAAAGATGTTGGTGAAGCATGCAACGAACTTGATGATGTTCGTCAAGCGATCGCTAACAAAGAAGCAGAGATTAAACAACTCAAAGACAGAGAGTATCAATTAGAAAATGAAGTGATACCAAGTTTCTTTGAGACCGCCGGTGTCTCTTCTATTAGTTTGATGGATGGTAGTAAAGTTTCTATCAAAGATCAAACGAGAGCTAACATTACGCAAGAGAACGAAGACTTTTGTTTTGATTGGTTAAAACAATCAGGTCTTGATGATGTTATAAAAAATGAAGTGAAGTTGACATTTGGTCGTGGACAAGATTCCGATGCTCTTAATATTATGGGCGAACTACAAGATCGTGGTTTGTATCCTAGTAATAAGAAAGCAGTAGCATGGAATACCTTAGCTAAACTTGTAGAAGAACAGATTGGAAAAGGATCAATGCCATCTGATGTTCAAGCTAAGTTCGGGGTTTACACCCAGAAAAAAGTAAAGATTGATCGTAAAAAATAAAAAGGAAAAATAAAAAATGACAAACGCAAAAGCAAATGGTGCGGTCACCACAAAGACCGAAAAGCTACCTGCTATGAATTTCGATAGCCTCGAACAGTATGCGGGTACAGGACTTGATACCATCACCACTGATGATATCGCAACACCAAGACTCAAAGTCTTGGCACAAATGTCTCCTGAGTTAGAAGAAATTGAAGGTGCAAGAGCCGGAATGATTCTTAATTCAGTGAGTAAAAAAGCATACTCAGGACAAGACGGAATTAAAGTTGTTGTCTGTGGGTATGACAAAGTATGGTTGGAATGGACAGATAGAGGAAAAGGTTCTTCTGCTCCTGCAAACATCTTTTCACCAAAAGATAAACCAACTAATGCAGTACGTGGAGATGACGGAAAATTCCGTCTAGAGAACGGCAACTACCTAGAAGAGTGTGCAAACTTTTATGTGCTTCTTCTAAATGGTGGAGTAGCTCCAGAGCCTGCAATCATATCAATGAAAGCAACGCAGTTAAAAGCTGCAAGAAGTTGGGCTTATAGTTTGAAGAATGAGTTTATTCAAAATCCAAAAACTAAAAAGCTTTTCTTAGCTCCTTCTTGGTATCGTATTTACAATCTATCAACAATCAAGCAGTCTAATGATAAAGGTACTTGGTATGGTTGGGTTGTAAACAAAGACGATTTTCTAAATGACGAAGGAACATTTGATATGGCAGCGAACTTCAACGAATCAGTCAGAGGCGGTAAAATTACACCGAAGTATGATGATGAAGCTGAAAGTTCAAACACTTCTGAGGATACTCCATTTTAATGGATGAAAGGGTCTCTAAATTTAAAGAGATCTTTCTAGGGCTGGAGCGTGCATACGGTACGTTCCAGCCTAAAGAAAGTCTCCGAGAAGATAATAAAGCGGAAGGCGAAACTTGGATTCGCAAGAAACCTTTAGAAGATTCTCTATGGCAAAATCATCTATCAGGGGAGTGGCCAAGTCTTGGTATTTTTCCTATCAATGATGATGATCAATGTCGTTGGGGATGTATTGATGTAGATGAATATCCTTTAGATCATGTATCTATTGCTAAAAAATTAGCAGAAAAAAAATTACCTTTTATTGTTTCTAAATCTAAAAGTGGAGGCGCACATATCTTTTTATTTTTTAAAGAGTATGTCTCTGCAGGATTAGTTCACAATAAGATAAAAGAATTAGCAGCATTCATGGGCCTTGGTCACTGTGAAGTATTTCCTAAACAAGAAAAATTATTACGAGAAGGAAACCCTAACGATTGGGAAGTAGGAAGCTTTCTCAATATGCCTTATCATAATGGTCTTGAACATACTGAACGATATGCTTTTAGTGGAGAAGGAAACACTTTAAGCCTTGATGAATTTTTAAAAGAAGTAGAAGAAAAATCTATTACAGCTGATGAATTAAAAAAACTTTCTTTGAAAAAAGAAAACTCAGAATTTTCAGATGCCCCTTATTGTATTGAAGCTTATCTTACAGAAAATAAAACAGTACAGCCAGGCAGTAGAGATAACTTTCTTTTTCAATATGCCGTGTATGCAAAGAAAAAATATGGAGAGACATACGAAGAAGAAGTGCATAAGTTTCATCATAAGTATTTTGAGGATCCGCTTCGACCAAAAGAAATTGAAAAGATTATTAAGCAAGCAGATAAAAAAGATTGGGGATACAAGTGTAAAGATCAACCAATGTGTTCTTTTTGTAATAAATCAAAATGTCGTATTCGAAAGTATGGTGTAGGAGATAGTAATATTGTTAGTGAGATTGGAAATGTTATTCAGTACGGAGACAATGAAGATACTATCTATCATGTCACTGTTAATCAGGAGCAAACAATTGTTTGTGGTATAGAAGAACTCTACGATCAACATAAGTTTAGAAAAAAATGTCTTGTGAAATTAGGTTCTATGCCTTCTATGATGAACAGGAATGACTGGGATTACTACATCACCGATATTGTATCTAAAGCAATTAAAGTTAAATCAGAATTTGAAATGACACCAGAGGGTGAATTTAGAAATGTTTTAGCTAGGTATATTTCCAATCAAGCTAACGCTATGGACATTGATGACATTCTCAATGGTCAGTGTTTCGTGGACGATGAAGAAAGCAAAGTGTATTTTCGTATGGATCAGCTTCAAGAATACATGCGTAATCGTCGATACATTGCTCTTAGTTCTAATCAAATGGGTATTTTTCTCAGGAATTTAGGGGGAGATTATTCAAAAAGAAAGCTTAATGGTAAAGCAGCACAGCTTGTTTGGTGGGTGCCTAGTGAAAAATTCACTAATAAAAAAGTAGTAGAAACACAAGAAGAAAAACAAGAGGAGATCGTTCCATTTTAGATAACGTCTGTAAAATAATTGGACCTCCAGGTACAGGTAAAACAACAACGTTATTACGTTTAGTAGAGGAGCAGTTGTCCGAGGGCCGTGAGCCAGATAGGATTGGCTACTTTTCTTTTACCAAGAAAGCTACACAAGAAGCTATCGACAGAGCTTGTACTAAATTTAAAGTTCCTCGCAAAGATTTAAAATGGTTTCGAACATTACATAGTCTTGCTTATCAATGGTTGGGTTGTACATACACCGACATGGTACAAAAACAAGACTTCAAAGATTTTTATAATGAGCACGGCATTGATATTTCAAAATCAATTAAAACAGATGATGTTCCTTTTGGTGAAGAAGATTCAGGATTATCTTTATTAGATTTATATCGTGTTAAAAATACTTCACTAGAACAAGAGTTTAGAAATCATGGACATGTTAAAGGGGGTCTACAAAGATTACAACGAATAGACAAGCTCTATCGCTTATTTAAAAATCAACGAGGTGTCAAAGATTATACAGATTTAATTACAGAGTTTAACAAGGTAGATCAGTCTCCTCGATTAGATATTGTTATTGTTGATGAAGTACAAGATTTAAAACCAAACGAATGGGAAATGGTTCGCATCATGATGAAGCAAGCGTCAGCTACTTATTTAGCAGGGGATGATGATCAAGCAATTTATTCTTGGAGTGGTGCTGATGTTTCTAAACTGATTGACTTGGACTGCCATTTGCAAGTGTTAAATCAATCATATAGAATACCAAAAACTATATTCGCAAAGTCGAACAATCTTGTGTCCAGAATAAAAAAAAGAATTAATAAAGAATGGCAACCTCGAAAAGAAGAGGGAAAAATTCGCAATACAAATTTTGAAAGTATAGATCTCAATGAAGGTCAGTGGTTAATCCTCGGTCGAACAAATTATTATATTGATGAGGTGTCAAAAGAGTTGAAAAATAAGGGTTTTTTCTATGAAAAAAATAATAGATTGTCGATTAGTAATGACATCGCCACAGCTTATCGCTCGTGGATTGCATTACAAAAGAACGAAGAGATTCCCTACTCACATGTAAAGATCATGTATCAATTCATGTCAGTGGGTGATCAAGGGGTGTCGAGAGGCAAGAAAGGATTACCAGGAGCTGATACGGAATCACAATATTCTTATGAAACCTTATCAAAAGAATGGGGCCTCAACACACCTTTGAATTATTCTTGGGAGGTAGCTCTTATAAGAATTACAGAATCAGATAGAAATTATATTAAACATATACTTAGAAGCGGGCATGAGTTAGACGAGAAACCTAATATAAAACTTTCAACTATCCACGGAGCAAAGGGTGGTGAAAGTCAAAATGTTATTTTATTTTCAGATATATCAAAAAGAATTAATGATAATATGTGGGCCAATAGAGATGATGAACGTCGAGTTTTTTATGTGGGCATGACACGAGCTAAAGAAAATTTATATATTGTTCCTTCTACTTCACCCTACGAATTTGAGGAGATATTAAGATGATTTTTGAACAGCAAATGGATTTGTTAAAGAAAGATAATAAACCAGAATGGACACGACCAAGTTTCCCTGACGTTACAGGAATACAACAAGTAGCAGTAGATTTAGAAACATACGATCCTGAGATTAAAAATCTCGGTGGTGGGTGGGCAACGAACAAAGGTTTTGTTG
>CAACVD010001745.1_pt1 | contig 10331 bp, 11 predicted proteins | sample 2381771 | NCBI WGS metagenome assembly CAACVD01 (sample SAMEA5211965, study PRJEB30684) | marine metagenome | biome: Marine; feature: Epipelagic; material: Water | collected 2015-10-15 | depth 15 m | reverse complement strand
ATTATGCTATGTTTGGTGGTGCTACAGGAGAATCTGATACTACATCAGGTAGAATGATGTTTGCTCCTGTTCCAGATTCAACATACAAATTTAGAGTTCATTATAATGTAGCCCCTGCAACATTAGAGTCTGGTAATATTACTAATTATATTAGTCTTAACTTTCCTAATGGTTTGTTATATTGTTGTTTATCAGAGACATATGGTTTTTTAAAAGGTCCTATAGACATGTTGACATTATACGAAAATAAATATAAACAAGAGGTACAGAAGTTTGCTAACGAGCAAGTCGGTAGAAGACGAAGAGACGACTACACAGATGGTGCAGTTAGAATACCGGTAACCTCAGCAAACCCGTAGGAGTAAATTATGGCAATAACATCAGCAATTTGTACAAGTTTTAAACAAGAAATTTTAGTTGGCACACACAACTTAACAGCAACAAGTGGAAACACTTTTAAAATAGCTTTATTTACAAGTGATGCATCTTTAGGGGCTTCAACTACAGCTTACTCAACATCGAATGAAATTACAAATTCATCTGGAACTGCATACACTGCAGGCGGAGCAACATTAACTAGCGTTACACCAACAACTTCTGGAACGACTGCAATCTGTGATTTTTCAGACGTTAGTTTTACTTCTGCATCTTTTACAGCTAATGGTGCATTAATTTATAATGATACACAATCAGATAAAGCTGTAGCTGTTATTGCATTTGGTTCTGATAAAACTGTAACAAGCGGAACTTTCACAATTCAATTCCCAACAGCAGACGCAAGTAACGCAATCATAAGAATAGCATAAGGAGGGACTCCTTATGTCTACATCAATATGGGGTGGAGACGACCCTCTCGTAGCATGGAATGAAAACTCATGGCAATCTAATCTTGCAACTGTTTCATTAACAGGTGTATCCGCAACCACATCAGTTGGAAGTGTAAAATCTTTTCCTGAAGCAGGATGGGGATCTGATGGTTGGGGTGAAGATGGTTGGAGTGGAACTTTTATAGTAACTTTAACAAGTGCAGGTGTTGCAACAACATCTGTTGGTTCCGTAACAGTAGATGCAGAAATAGGTTCTGGTTGGGGTAGAGGTGAATGGAACAACAACGAAGGTTGGGGTATTCAAGGAACAGTATTACTTGATGGACAATCTGCAACAGTAAATGTTGGATCACTTTCTCCTGCTGATGTAATGGGATTAACAGGAATTTCTGCAACATCAAATGTTGGAACTCCTACAATAATTGGTAATGTAACAATTGTAACAACTGGAATTTCTGCAACAACAAGCGTTGGATCTTTAACGACAGCAGATGTAATGGGACTAACAGGTCAAGCAATGACCTCTGCAGTAGGTTCAATAACACCTTCGGATGTTATAGGAGTCACTGGTGTTTCTGCATCAACAGCTGTTGGAGATACTACCATTACTTCAAATCCTACTATTTTACCAACAGGACTTTCTGCAACAGTAAGCGTAGGTTCATTAACACCTGCAGATGTTATGGGACTAACTGGAGTTTCTGCAACAACAAGTGTAGGATCTTTAAGTCCTCCTGTTGTAATGGGATTAACAGGAGTTGTTGGAACAACATCTGTTGGAGAACTATTTATTCAAGCATTTCAAGACATTGACACAGGTTCAAATACATCGTATACAAGTGTTGCAACTGGATCAAATACAAGCTATAGTGACGCTGCATAATAGGAGAAAAATTTATGGCATCAACATACACACCTCTTGGTATAGAACTTCAAGCAACTGGAGAAAATGCCGGTACATGGGGTACAAAAACTAATACCAATTTATCATTAGTAGAACAAATTTCTGGCGGTTACATCGCAAAAAGTATTGCAGGTAGCGCACAAACAACTGCATTAGCAGTTTCTGATGGATCAACTGGTGCAGAACTTGCACACAGAATGATTGAATTTACAGGAACTATTACAGGAAATCAAATTGTAACTATTCCAATTGATGTTCAAACATTTTATTTTTTAAGAAATTCAACTTCAGGATCACACACAGTACAATTTAAATACGCTTCTGGTTCAGGTGATTCTTTTACTTTTGCAGCAACAGACAAAGGAGATAAAATTGTTTTTGCAACAGGAAATGATGGAACTAATCCTGACATAGATACACTAGCAATTGGAACTGGTATATCAGATGTTGTTGATGATACATCACCACAACTTGGTGGCAACTTAGATACTAATTCACACAATATTTTAATTGATGATGCACATTTTCTTGCTGATGAAAATGGTAATGAACAAATAATATTTCAAACAACATCATCTGCAGTAAACCAGTTTGATGTTACAAACGCTGCCACTGGTAATGCACCAAGTATTTCTGCAACAGGTGATGATTCAAATATTGATATGGTTCTTATACCAAAAGGAACAGGTGAAACTAAAATTGGTACGGGAGCAGCAAACGCCACTCTTACATCTAGCGGAGCACATGATTTAATATTAGATACTAACTCCGGAACGAACTCTGGAAACATTACAATTACAGATGGTTCAAATGGCAACATAACTCTTACTCCAAATGGAACAGGAGATGTGGTTGCAGTTGCTGACACATTAACAGTTGGTGATGCTGACGCTGCAGCAACAATATCTTCTAACGGTGCCGGCACTCTTACTCTAACAACAGGTGGAGCGTCAGACTTAGTTTTAAATACAAATAGTGGAACGGACTCAGGTAACATAACTATTACTGACGGTTCAAACGGTAACATAACTCTTACTCCAAACGGAACAGGAGATGTGGTAGCCTCTGCTGACACATTAACAGTTGGAGATTCTGGAGCAGCAGCAGTTATAAACTCTAATGGGGCTGGAACTCTTACAGTAACGACAGGTGGAGCGTCAGACCTAATTTTAAACACAAACGGTGGAACTAGTGCTGGAACTGTTACGCTTACAGACGGTTCAAATGGGGACATAACAATAGCACCAGATGGCACTGGTAGAGCAAAAGTGACTAATGCTACAGGAACAAGTTCTACACAAGTCGTAACTACTGATGGAAAAGGTATTGCCTTTGCCATGGTTTTCGGGTATTAATCTAAAAGGAGAATAAAAAATGGCAACACCGAATCTTGTAAATATAGCAACGATCACACCTAAAAATGCTATGGGCACTTTAGGGGATACAAACAGAACTACTATGATCGATGTTCCTGCAGAAACTGCAGTAAGAATTGACACAATATTATTAGCAAACATTGATGGAACTAATGCTGCTGACGTAACAGTAGAGATTAGTAATGACAATGGTTCAACTTATTATAAAATCGCAAGCACAATTTCTGTGCCTGCAGATTCAACATTAGATTTAATTGCAAGACCTATCTACTTAGATGAAACAGATTTAATAGCTGTAACAGCTGGCGCTGCTAGTGATATAGCTTTTCATGTTTCTTATGTAGAAATGGTAGATTAATTTTAAGGAGGAAAGATAAAAAATGCCTAGAATAATTAAACCGGTAGCTAAAGGAGACATTTCAGTTCCAACTATTCAAGTCGATAGTTCAGGAAGAATTTTTTCTGCAAGTGCAGGATCAGCTGGTGGTGGAATGTTTAATCCTACAAGATTAAGCACAGGACCAGCTAGCGGAACTCATACAATAAACCCTGCATCTAATGCAGTTGGAGTATATTTATTTGGAGCCGGTGGTGGAGGCGGAGGAGCAGCCTCAAATCCTAACGGAAAAGGTGGCCCAGGTGGAAACGGTGGGTTTGGTTATTATGGTGGTCCGGTTACTGGAGGAACAGGAATATCATTCTCAGCAGCAGGCCCTGGAGCAGGTGCTAGTCCATCAGGATCTCCATCAGCTAATCCCGGAACTGCCGGAGCGGCAAGTAATTTTGGAAATTTTACTGCAAACGGAGGAAACGCTGGGGGAGGAGCAACAGATAACCCAGGCCCAGGTGGAAACGCAGGGAGTGCACCGGGTGCAAGTCTTACTTATAATGATCCACAACAATTTATTGGTGGTGCTAATCGATTTGGAACAGGGGCAACTCAAGCCGCTGCTCAAACTAATACTACTACAAATGGAGGAGCTGGAGCAGTAATAGTATTTGAAAATGATGAGGGACAATAATTATGGCTGCTAAACTTATTTGTACAAAAGATGCTGGTCCCTTTCCAGTAATTAGAATCTGTGATGATGAGACAGATATGAATCAATCTAATCTTCTTTTATCAAACTACAAAATTTTTGATATTAGTGACTCTGATCTTGTTGCATTAAAAACTGGATCTAAAATAGTTGCAAGTCATGATGGGAGCACAGTAACTTATGAAGATGCTGCAGCAATGATATTTGCAGACGAAGCTCAATTACAAGCCTACATTGCAAATTTTATAAGTAGGATTGATGTATTTTTAGAAAACAATGCAGGTCATGCACAATACGATAAATGGAATAATTATAAAACACAACTTAATAATTTTGATACAAGCGCTCTTTCTTATCCTTTTAGTAAAACTTTAGAAAAACATTTTTCAGATAACTCACAAACATTTTACCATCCCGAACAAGTAATCTAGTCTTTACAATATTTTATAACAGTATATAAAGATTTTAGAGATTATAAAGATTATATTATGTTTGATAAGATTATAGAGTTTTCTACTAATGAAAAATACTATACATTAAAAGAAGATTATCCTACGCCCATAAAATTAAATATACCAGAATGGTATAAAAAATTAACTCATACTATGGATGTTCCAACAGTTAAAGGTTGTATGCCTTTTTTAGACACCTTAACAACGGGTTACTTATTAAAAATACCTCAAGACCTTCATATAAAACACAATGTTTATGATACAGAAACTAACAAACAAGAGGCTTATCAAAGGGCCTCAATACCACCTAATTCCGGAGTAGCTGAATCAGGTATTAATCTTAATATTAATACACAACTTCAAACGCACCCGCCTGAACAGTTGGGAAATAAATGTCCTTTAAATGATAAAAATAAAAATATGCCTTTTCACAAAATTTTAAACCCTTGGACAATAACAACTCCTAAAGGTTATTCTTGTTTATTTGTGTCCCCGTTAAATAATGCAGACGATAGGTTTTCTATCATACCTGGAATTGTTGACACCGATTCATATAAAAATGAAATTAATTTTCCTATTATAATTAATGGTGACAAGTACTCAGAATTAGATACTACATTAACTAAAGGAACTCCTTATGTGCAAGTAATTCCTTTTAAAAGAGATAATTGGAAAATGGAAATTAAAGTTAAAAAAAATAATAAAATAATACAGAATAGATTTTCTTATAACTTAAAGTTATTACACAAGTATAAATTAAAATATTGGCAAAGAAAATCTTGGAAATGATAGATTTTATAAAAATATTTGACGATCCAATAGGAGTAAAAACTATTTCTAATTTAATAAAGTATGCGAATACTGTTGATTTTAAAAATGCAACTATCGTTGGTAATAACAACAATCAATTAGATAAATCTATTAGAAATACACAAGTTTACCCATTACAAAGAACTAGTGAATCTATGTCAAACATTCATTGGTCTTCTGTGCTTGAAAAAGTTTTTACTGAAACTATTGTGGATTATTTTAAACTTTTAAATACTAAAAATAGTTGCACAACAATTACAGATATAAGTTTACTAAAATATGTTGAGGGTGGTTTTTATACGTATCATACTGATTATAGTATTGCGTTTCCTAGAAACATTAGCATGATTTATTTACTTAACAATGATTATGAAGGTGGAGAACTTTGTTTTAAAGATGTTGTAACACAAGAAGAATCAATTGTTGAAAAACGTGCAAATCGTTTAATAGTATGGCCCAGTAATTTTATTTTTCCACATACAGTAAAACCAGTAAAAAAAGGAATACGATATTCTGTGGTAGGATGGGCATCATAATGAAAATAGGTGTTGATTTTAAATATAAAAAAATAGAAAATTTTTTAAATAAAGAAGAGTTAAGTTTATTTAAAGATTATTTTAAAATAAGACACAGAACAAATATAGATGGTTTTGATTATGTGCAATCAGATAATTTGGATTCTAAATTTTATGCAGATCCACTAACAGAGTCTGTTTTAATAAATAAAAAAAGTTTAGTTGAGAAAGAGTGTGGATTAAAATTACATCCTACTTATTCTTTTTTAAGAGTATACACTATGTTTGGAGACTTAAAAAAACATTCAGATAGACCCTCTTGCGAAATAAGTGTAACAGTTTGTGTAGATAGCGTTGGTAAGAGTTGGCCAATATACATGGATAATAATCCAATTATTTTAAATCCTGGAGATGCAGCTATTTATTTAGGGTGTGAAATTGAACATTGGAGAGATGAATTAAAAGAAGATTATCAAAGTCAATTTTTTTTACATTATGTAAATCAAGAAGGTAGACACAAAAATCTTAAATGGGACACACGTCCTTTCCTAGGCGCACCAGCTCATACTAGAAAGAAGGTTTAATGAGGTTTGATCAAAAAGAAGATGGGTCTTGTGATTTAGTTTTTTCTTGGAGAGAAATTTTTATACTTCTTAGAAAAAGAAAATTACATTTTACACCAGAGGCTTTAAGACACTTTGGAAATATATTAGTAAAAATTGTTGCTGATTGGAATATTAAGTTTAATAAAGAACTTAGAAATAAAAAAACAACAGAGAAGGATATTGTAAAAACTAAGTAATGAAAGTTTTGGCTATAAACATGAGCCATCATGCTTCTGTCTGTGTGGTAGAAGATGGCAAGATTATTTTTGCTCTAGAGAACAGTAGACTATCTAAAGAAAAATATGATGATAAGATAGATGATTTACTTAAATACTTAAAAGATAATTTTTATGATGTAATTGTCTATACCTCATTTAATCTTAATAATTTATCTAAAATAAATTACCATGAGTCTTACGTAAAATTTGAATTATCTAAAAATAATATAACATACAAACAACTTACATATTTTCCACATCATCATACAACACATGCTTTTTCTGCTTTTTATAATTCAGGATTTAAAAAAGCCATATGTTTGGTAATAGATAACGGAGGTCTAAGTCCTTTCATGGATGATAAAGAATTAGGTCAAGAAGTATTGTCTATTATTAAGATTGATAATAATCAGTACAAAGATATTTTAAAAATTCACTCAAACAATTATGATCGTTATATTGAAAAATATAACACAGCTAGTTATTCAGCAATAAGCCCAGCTTGTTTGTTCGAGATGACAATGGTAATATTTAAATATAACGAACCTGGTGCAGTGATGGGTAGATCTAGTTATGGTAAAGAACAATTAGACATACCGAAAATATACTCTTTCTCAGATAACAAATTTAATTTTAATGTAAAATTTTTAGAACAATTAACTAGAGGCATAGGTAAGAACGAAGAAGATTATTGTTATAGAATACAAAAAGACTCGACTGATTTAATTTTAAAATATTTAAAATTTATTAAAGAAAGATTTCCAGACTATGACATATGTCTATCTGGAGGTTATTTTCAAAACTGTATGACAAACTATCAAATTATAAAAAAGGGATATAGTATTTTTGTAGACCCAGTATCACATGATGGAGGAACCTGTGTTGGACTTGCACAACATTTTTATAAACTTAATACTAATAAACCAATAGAAAAATATAATGATTTATATTTAGGTCCTAAGTACCCTACAGTTTCAAGTAAGTTTTTAAAAAATATAAGCGCTATAAATAAATCAACAGTAGAAAAAAAGGTTGATGTTGATGAGGTTGCATCTCTTTTAAACAAAGATAAGATAATAGCCCTCTATCAAGGAAGATCTGAATTTGGACCTAGAGCTTTAGGTAACAGGTCATTATTATACAATCCAAAAGACCCACTAGCTAAAGATAAGATAAATGGTATTAAAAAAAGAGAATGGTTTAGACCATATGCAGGAACAGTTCTTTATGAAGAAAAAGATGAATGGTTTGATTTTTATGGTAAAGAAGAAACTAAGTATATGTCTTATGCAGTTAAGATTAAAGATAGTAAAACACGCATCATTCCAGGGGTTAATCACATTGACAATACCTGTAGAGTTCAAACATTAAAACAAATTGAAAACCCACATTTTTATAATCTTATACAAGAATTTAAAAAAGTATCTAACGTTCCTATTTTGCTTAACACATCTTTAAATATTGCTAACAAACCTTTAGTAGAAACTCCTACCGAAGCTGTAGATTTCTTATTTTCTACAGAAATTGACTATCTATATTTCCCAGATGCCTCTTTATTAGTTCACAGGAATGTTGTATAATTACCGATAAATTTGCTATATAGGGATATATTATGCTACAAAAGATAGGATTCCAACCAGGTATTAATAAACAAATCTCAGAAACTACAGCCGAAGGTCAGTGGGTAGACTGCGATAATGTTAGATTTAGATATGGAACACCTGAAAAAATAGGGGGTTGGAAACAATTAGGTACAGATGAATTAACAGGAGCTACAAGAGGGCTTCATCACTTTGTAAATAGTTTAGGAAGAAAGTATGCTATTCTAGGCACTAATAGAATTTTATATGCATTTTCCGGAGGTATATTTTACGATATACATCCTATTAAATCTACTACGACACTTACAAGTGCATTTAGCACAACTAATGGATCTCCTACTGTTACTATAACTTTTTCAAGTTCACATGGGATATTAAAAAATGATATCATTCTTTTAGATAATTTTTCAACTATAACAAACTCTAATTTTGGTGCATCTGATTTTGATGATAAAAAATTTATGGTGACATCTGTTCCTTCAGCAACAACTCTTACTATTACCATGCCATCAAATGAATCTGGTAGCGGTGCAACCACATCAGGTGGTATTAGAGTTCAACACTATTATACTGTAGGTCCGGCAGTGCAAGCAAAAGGTTTTGGATGGGGCTTAGGATCTTGGGGAGGTGAAGAAGCAGGAGCAACTACCACTACACTTAATGGTGCAATTAATAGTTCTGTAACAACTCTTACATTAACTGATGCCTCACAGTTTCCTAGCTCTGGAACTAATTTTATTATTATAGGCAGTGAAGAAATTTCTTATACTGGGGTTAGTGGTAATACGTTAACAGGGTTAACCAGAGGAGTTGCGGGGACAACAGCTGCCTCTCACAGTGATGGTGCAACAGTTACAGATTCAACAGACTATATTGCATGGGGTGAAGCAGCATCAGGAGACTTAATTATAGAACCAGGGATGTGGTCAATAGATAACTTTGGTGACAAAGCAATTTGTTTAATTCACAACGGTCAAGTATTTTCATGGGATTCTAGTTTATCAAACGCAACAACTACAAGAGCAGCAATTATAACTGGTGCACCCACTGCATCAAGACACATGCTAGTATCTACACCGGATAGACACTTAGTATTTTTTGGAACAGAAACAACAATAGGAACACCATCCACACAAGATGATATGTTTATTAGATTCTCTGACCAAGAAGATATAAATACTTATACACCAACAGCAACCAATACAGCTGGCACACAAAGACTGGCTGACGGATCACGGATCATGGGAGCTATTAGAGGTAGGGATGCAATTTATGTTTGGACTGATACAGCTTTATTCACTCAACGTTTTGTTGGTCAACCATTTACGTTTGCCTTTTCACAAGTTGGAACTAACTGTGGTTTGGTTGGACAGAATGCATGTGTTGAAGTTGATGGTTCTGCATATTGGATGTCAGAGAATGGTTTCTTTAGATATGCTGGTAAACTAGAATCACTTCCTTGTTTAGTAGAAGATCATGTATATAACGATATAAACTTAGAGTCTGGTAATCAAATGGTATCTGCTGGTTTAAATAATTTGTTTGGTGAAGTAATATGGTTTTATCCATCGTCTACATCATCAGTGGTAAATAAACAAGTTACATATAATTATTTTGACTCATCACCACAAAGACCAGTATGGACTATTGGAACTCTATCAAGAACTATGTGGGAAGACTCAGCTGTTTTTGGTGCTCCACATGCAACAGAGTATGATGCAGATACAGATACATCTTTTGATGTTGTCGGAAACACAGAAGGTAAAACAACGTATTATGAACATGAGACAGGAACAGATCAAAATAAAAATGGAGTTATCACAGCCATTACAGCAAACATATCTTCTGGAGATTATGATATAAGTCAGAGAAGAAGTGCACTGGGTCAATCAACAGGAACAGCTGATCTTAGAGGAGATGGTGAATTTTTAATGAAGATAAGAAGATTTATACCAGACTTTATTTCACAAACAGGATCTACAA
>CAACVD010001744.1_pt1 | contig 10333 bp, 14 predicted proteins | sample 2381771 | NCBI WGS metagenome assembly CAACVD01 (sample SAMEA5211965, study PRJEB30684) | marine metagenome | biome: Marine; feature: Epipelagic; material: Water | collected 2015-10-15 | depth 15 m | reverse complement strand
CCATCTCTCCAAATTTATCAGGACTTAGGTCACCACGCAAGTTTTGACAATGATGTACAAGTTCATGAGCAAAAGAACGAAGTATATCCTTTGGATGTCTGCCGGTTGTGAAAAGAGTGATTGACTTTTCATTTGGATCATAGTATGCAGTTTTTCCAAAAACATTTTGAGCATTTTCTTGATCTTGTTTCAAAAAAAGCTTTGGTGGCTCTTGAAATTGAAGTCTTTTTTGAGCAAAATTTTGCAGACTGTTGATAAATGGTTTAAGATTTTGCATTTATAGTTCCCAAAATAAAAAAAACAACTATAAATAAGTAGTTTTAGTATTTTTCTTATCCAAGAAAAACCCTATATCGTGATTCAGTTGTCTGGCCTCTGATATTAAAAGGACCTTTTATAGAAAACTTATAAGGCAAGACGTCAGTTGCCTTATAGGCTGCAGCACCTGTGGTGCCACCAGCAAATTTGCTACTATTTTGAACAGTCATGATAAAATCGTCAATAGCAGTTCCAGTAACAGATGTATTGCCGCTTGGCCCTGCAGATGATTGTTGAACCCTAAATGTCTGCGGGGTTGATCCTCCAAGATCTGTAACAACTATAGAGCCGTTATGCCCATTACTATGTTCAATTGCAGTTTTTAGTTCTGCGGCTGCAGCGTCTCCACCTGAAGTGATCTGAACTCTAACTCTTCCGGATCCATCGATTGTACCAGTGGCCCCGTCACCATCGTCATCAAAAATATAAGTTTTTGCCACACCGGCAGCGTCCGTAAAAACTACTGTTTTGCCGTCAACCATTGAAGCAATTTGTTGATCAACTTGATAAATTGTTGTAGCAGCCGCATCTGCTGTATCATTACCAGGATCTCTTACTGTGTTTTGTGAAATAGATGCAGAGTGATTTGTTATAATGTAATCATTAGTTATGCTTATCTCTGACATAATTACCACCTCAATGGCAATGCAGAGGGTGTCTGCGGTCTGGTTCTATTAAAACTCACAGTGTTTTTCATGGTTTTTACAGCGTAATCATCTTCCTTTCTCTTGTTATAGAAATCGCTCATTCTGCTTTTGGCTTCTTCATAGTTTCTTGAATTTTTTATTTTTCTAGCCAGGGCCCTTGCGCCCATATTGTATGCATATAAAGCTAAAAATATTTTTTGTTTTTCGGCTAGTTTGTTGTAATCTATTTTCGCATTAGCCTTTTTCATCTCTTTTGGTACCAAATTATCAATTAAATGTCTCATATATTTTGTACCACCTTCAATATTTTGCCTAATATCCTTACGATCAGTTACGCCCATTTCTTTTGCTGTTGCCGGCATAAGTTGTGTTAAGCCTAGGGCGCCTTCGCTGGATTTGACCTCGGGTCTGAACGTACTCTCGGTGTTTATTAGACTCATCATCACAGATGTGTCAATATTATATTTTTTAGCTTCTTTATCTACAATAGGATAAATTTCATCAGGTGATACTCTTTTGTCTTTAGAAAGCTTTGTATTTGTGGTGGGTTTATCTTTTTTATCGCTGTCACTATCAAAATACTTTTTAAATTTTTCAAATTTATTTTTGAATTTTTGAAGTATATTTTCCTCCTCTTCTTCTTCGGGTTTTATACCAAATTCAGTGGAGTATTGAAGTGGTTCTTTTGTCGGGCCTTGATCAAATCCAAAACCCTCTTTTTCACTAATTGTTCGAAATTTTCTCCAATTTTCAAAAATTAGTTTATATTTATCGTCTTTAGTCATACCATAATTAGATTAAATATACTCTTTATCTCCTGAAAAAAAGAGCTGTATATTTTCATTAACTTCTGAGTGGAGTTTTGCTTCGATCCAAAACTCCATATCGTCTCTGCTTTTGAATTCTAAAATATGGGGACCATGATAGGCATGCCACTTACCAATAACATCTAGTATATCCATTTTATTTATAACAATTTTATTTACGCCATTTATTCTAGAAGCCATTTTCAATAAATCAAAATCCATCCAGTTTACCTGCCTTGGTCTACCCGTCGTTGATCCAAATTCTTGACCTAGTTCTCTGATTTCATCAAATTCGTCGTATGGGCCCTCAAAATCCTTTGCACCTACATAAGTTTCGTAAATTTTTGCAACACCCCAAATATTACGTATTGCGCTTGGGGGGACACCATTTAGAAGTGCAGAACCCGCTGTACAATGAGAAGAAGTAACATAGGGATAGTCTCCCCAATCAACATCAAGGCCAAAACCCTGTGCGCCTTCAAAAAGAATTTCAATATTATCAAATTCTTCGTTTTCATAAAGTTCTAAGTATATATTTGTTAGATAATTGCTAAGTCTTGGATCATCAAGGGCCCGAACACCCCTACGACCATACTTGTCTCTATAAGCTGGTCCATTTCCTCTTTTTGTTGTACCAATCTCTTCATCTTTTCCATCCTCTGCTCTGTGAAAGTCTGTAATGATATGGGCATTGGTAGCAACTTTTACTAATTCTTTTGCTGGGATCCCAGCTTCTTCTAATTTTTCTATCTCTTCCAGAAAGGTGTCTACATGAACGACACACCCAGGACCGATGATAGATTTTATGCCAAAAAATACCCCACAAGGAATGTGGTGTGTGATAAACTTTTCACCTTCATGATATATGGTGTGCCCTGCATTACAGCCTCCATTATATCTTATAACATGTGTATAATCATTATCTCTGCAGAGCGCATGAGCGACTTTACCCTTGCCGCAATCTCCGTATTGAAGGTCGACAACAATATCAGCAATCATTTTTTTATCCTTTATGTGAGGGGTTATAAAATGATTATACTTTATTGTTCCATTTCGTTTAATAGCTTTCTTCCCATCTTTGGGCTTTTGGCTGTCGCTTTTGCAAGATTTTCAATCTTACTCACTCTTTCGGTAAGCTTGTTCGTCCTGTGTAGAAGCAGACCACAGAATAATAAGTTGATAAAGATCAACCCTAAATCAAAATATTCATACATCTTCAGTTTCTCCCCATGGCGCTGGACCATCTGGATCTAGAAGGCCTTCTAAGTCATACTTTCCTTCAAACTCCATATGTTCTGAGTCTTTGTTTGAATTAAAGTAATCTTTTATGTAAATTTCTTGTATTGACATCATCCTATCATATGAATCAATTTTTATATTTGATAGCTTTTCAAGGTATTTTGAGTTTCTAAGCATCTTGAATGCAAGATTCTCTGGTGAGTATACACCTTCATCAAAAAGTCCCGCAGAGCGCATGTTTGCTATCTTAGATTTTATTTTTGTGGCATATTGATATGCATCTAAATGTTTACCGTCTTCATATAGATCATCAACGTGATCAATTGATTTTGCAATCATTTCAGCTTTTTTCTCTGCCGTTTCTAAATCAATTTCAGGTTTCGTTTTTTCAGGCTCTGAAATCCATTCTTCTTTCATGATTGACCAAATCCCAAGTGACTTGTGTGGTTCGTTTGTATCTTGAAAATAAAGCTCAACTTCGTGTCCACGGATCATAATATCATGTGTTTTATTCCAATTTATTCTAGATTGATCCAACATTCTCTTTACTAATTCAAAATTTTGATCAATATCTTCAAAATCAAATAAAATATGAAGGTCGATATCAGAAAGACGGTGCCAATTATATGAAGCAGAGGACCCGGTGATTACTATATCCTTTATTTGTGCAACAATTTCCATATTCTTTATTATATCTTCTGCTATAGCCTTAAGTTGTGATTGAACTTCCGGGTCAATTTCCATATCTGTCCATATTTTTGGATTCAATTTATCTTTTGGCTTTAAAAGTCCTGAACTTTTTAGTTTTTTATTTTTTATTGATAACTTAATCATTATTTGTTTTTACCCTGATCATATCTCAAATATCTATTATAATAACTGAAGACTTTTCCTCTTCGTCTTCTTGATCTTTTTCTGGAAATATGATATACTCATCTTGTATTTCAAGTTGAATACTAGGACGATTGTCCTCTTCTACTTGATTCTCTTTCTCTTTTTCCTTTATCAAGAGGTCTAAAATAAATTTAAAATAATCTCTCATAGTGTTAATTAGGGAGATCTTCAAGGTCTGTTCTTAGATTTTCTAAATTATCTGTCAATAACTTACCACCAGTATATATTTGTATGTAGGGATAGTCTTCATACGCTTGCAAAACATCTGATACATAAAAGCAGTCTCTAATATCATCTAACAGTACTGTCAATACTTTACTATCATAAAGAACAACGTTATTTAGTTCAAATCCAGATTGTTTAAGTATATCTAAATATTTTGTTGCGTCCCATATAACTACCACGTTGTCTTCTGGGTGCATTGTTTCAACCCATATATCAATCATATCTTTATAAGAAACTGTAAACATAGATGGGCTAAGTAGGCGTCTTTCTTCTTTCATTTTGAATGCCTATCTGCTACTGTCTGAGAAGCCCAAGCATTTGGTTTTAGCTTACAATCAAACCCATACCCTTGAACATAGCCCTTCAGCATATCAGAAAACTTAGAAGTTCCATTTTTTGTGCCAAAGGGAGAGACGTCTAAATGTAATTCTATGTTGTTTGGTAGTATTTCAAATGTATTCATAAAATGTTCAGCTAGTTCAATAGATCTTCGAACTTCTTCAGTTATTCTTGTTGAGAGGATATTATATTTTTTTGTTGGCGTATAATCTCTATATAAAAAGTATTTACCACCTTTATTTTTAGTTAACAAACAAACAGCGGTGACAAAGCATGTTCTTCTTTTTGTGAAAAATGAATCAGATCCAATAAAAATTTTATTATTTGTAGAATGATTTAGAACATTCTTACAAACTTCGTCAAAAGTTATGTTGTTTCCTGAACCAGAAAGCCATTTTTTACTTGATAAGAGATTCATATCTCTTTATACCATGTCTTTTTCAACTTTTTCCATCTTCTTTAAGATTTCTGAGCCTACTGACTGGTTCTGACCTGCAAGATCAAGAACATCCTCAAAAAGCTCAAGATCTTTTACTAGTATTTTTGCTAAAGAAATAGCTCTTTCTTTGGTCTTATCTTGCACAATCTCTAAGCAAAACTTTTTCCAAGTTTCAATATAATCTTCTTTTGGTTCTTCACTGTCTCCAGACTGGTGACTATAAGGATATTTTCCGTATACTCTGTCGATAAATGCTTCCTTTATAAGTTCCTTTACATCATCTTTATTCATAATTTTTGATTCCCTTGGTCTTGTGCGTTGAGTTGCAACTGATGGCTCTTCTTCTTTTTCTTCTTCTTCACCTCCACCAGGCTTTTCACTTTCAAAGGATTTTATAATAACAAAGGTAGAGCCCATATATTTACCTAATACTTCTTTATACTCCTCAAAAAAAGCCTCGTAAAATCTATTATATTCTTCAAAAGTCAGATTGTCACCTAAATAATCTGAAAATGGCTCATCAATATTGCGAGCTATATTTTCAATTTGCTGTATCAATCCTCTACTGACGTTTGCTTCTTTTATAATTTCTTTTTTTACATCTAAAATGACCATAATTTTAACCAGGCCTTGTAATGTTGCTTCCTCGTCTTCCAATAGTTCAATAGCTCGATCTAGTTTTACCATAACTTTACCAGCGTCACCAGTATAAAAATCGCTATTGGGATCATAGTCTCCATAAGCAACAAAAAAAGAACTATTATTAATATTAGCAAATATACGACTAGCAAATACCTCTTTCAATTTATTTCTAAGGCCCTGCGAATCAGCCCATTTTTTTATTATTCTAAGAAATTCTATCTTCTTTTTATTTGGCACTTCTGGTCCGTAAGCCTTCTTTTTTCCCTTTTGTATGCCTATTTTTTTATTTAACTGCTGGAGTATTTCAAAAATGTCAATTTTTGTTTCACCTGTCTTGTCTGTTTTGGGCTTTTTTGTAACAGGTGCATCAGGTTTTGCGTCGCCAGGTGTTAGAACACTCTTATCGCTTCCCACCTTTTTTTTACTTTTTAGTTGAGGTTGGTGTTTTCCTTTTTCGCCTTTACCGCCTGATAAACCGGGGTAATCACCGCCGCTTTGCAAACCAGGTCTCAAGTCACTAAAGCTTATTGCTTTGCTTTTTTTTAGCTTTTGAATTGGTATCCTTTTCTGTTCACTAATTGATTTTTTTTTCACTTTATTAGTACCTCTTTCTAAAAAGTCTTTTGTTCATCGAAGTAATCGGACCTGCAGCTGCTCCAAGGGAATTCAAAGTTTCTTCATTTGGATTGCTACTAAAATTACTCATTGTACTCAACAGGCCTTCAACTCTCATGTTTATAGATCTTATAATGTCATTGGCATTGCCAAGCTCAGACTCGGTAGTAAACCTTGGGTCCCTTTTAGCTCCTGCAAGTGCTTGTGTAAAAAAGCATACTAGCCTTTCATTGTATTTTTTTAGATCGCGTTCTAAATTAGAAAGACTTATAGGACTAGAAAAATCAGATTTACTTCTTTCATTTGGGTTTTTTGTCGCCCAGCTGTTATACTTTACGGCTTTCATGAAGGATTTTAGCTGTGATAAGTCATTTGGTTGAGAACTATAGATTAGTGGAATATTTCCACCTTCAGATTCAACATATGCAAAATTGTATGTATTATTGGTTCCGCCCACATGTCCCGTGTACAAGCTAACTATCTTTGAGGATAAAGAGTAGTTAATAAACTCTTCGATATCTACTACAATTCCAGGTACTGATGGGACTTCATAATCTTTCAGCTTTTGAATATCTGGGAATGTTATTTTTGCATAAATTTCTCTTTGATTGCTAACTGAAGTAACTGCTTTTACGATTTTTTTCTTTAAATCTTCAAAAACGGACAGATCAGCTTCCCTTCTGGTAGTAAATTCGATTGCTAAATCTGAAAAATTATCTAAAGATCCGTATTTTTTACTTTTAAGTTTGTTACAAGGTACTCCCAAGGCGGTTTGGACTGTTTGTAGTTTAAGATCATCAAGTGATTCAAAACTATATCGGCAACCTTTACAGTATCCCCCTTCTTTTTTTTCTTCGGGAGGCTTAGGACTAGGTTTAGGTTCAGGTTTAGGCTGCGCAGTATCAAAAATTGCAAAAAGTGCAGCGGTTCTAGATCCTATTTTACCGTCAACTGCAATTTCGCCTTCAGATTGTTCAGATACAGGTGCAAATTCTCCTGCTCTATCTGGAGTTGAAACAGCCGGTTTATAGTATAAATTTTTGATTTTACTACCATCTGGGTCTACTTTCTTTTGATTTCTTAGTTTTTTGTTGAGTGCCATGTATTGAAACTTTGCAATAAGTCTATCTAAATCGTTACAAGGTTGCAAAGGTAAAGCATAGTCGCTCTTAATGACACCCTGCTTTACTAAAACGCTGTAAATAAACTTAGGGTCCTCTAATTTTGGGTTTACCTCTAAGGCTTTTTGATTTATAACCGGACAATCGCCAGTATCACTACTATCCATACCAGGCGTAATTTTTTCATAATTTTCATTGTAACTTTTTGGCGCTTTTCCAGAGTTCAAGTCATTTAGTGTAACTTTTGTTGGCGTTTCTTCAGAATCAACCTCTTCAGGACTGTCTTGAGTTACTGATGGGTCTTTGGGAGTGTCTTTTGTAGTGATATTGTTCTTTGAAAAATCTTTTGCTATCGGCTGTGGGCCCATCTCAAGCATTTTTCTTATCTCTTGTATGATAAAGTCTCGATTAGACATAAAATAGATACCTTTTATTGTAAATTTACAAAATAAATAGTTTTCTACCTACTATATCACCTCAGTGAAGGGTCTTTAGCTGTATTTTTGAGGTTTGGAAGAAAATCTCTCTTTAATTTCAGTAATTTTTCGAATTTTGCCTTTTGTCTTGCGTCAAGATAGAGAGATTTCGGCTTTTTATACTCACCATTGATAAGTAAGTCATCAAAATTGTAAAATTTTGTTTTTGATGACGAATTTTTGTCAACTTTGTTTTGAGCTTGTATGTAAATTGGTGAAAAATTGTAAAATTCGACTAGACTTTGGTCTTCTTTGTGATTTTTTTGCTCCAAAGGCGCATCGGGGCAGCCCAAAAGTGAAATTGTTGCTAAAAATACTAAAATTTTTGAAAATTTCATAATAATTCAATGCCTCCTGATAGTTTTTTGGTAAGTGCAAGCACTTCTTCGTAAGAAATTTGATTATTGTGCTGTAATTCTTCAAAAACTTTTTGTAAAATTTGTTTTGCAAAGACAGAATTTCTATTTTTATGCCCAAGAGGCAGCGAAGAGACGACTTCATTTACTGCGTCAAGGATAAAATCTTGTTTTTGATTGGATTCTGCAACATCACTAGCATTAGCATACAACGCTTTTAGGTATTTTTTTGCTTTTGCGACGGATTTTGAACAACCTTGCTTCTCACCAGGCTTACCATCCTTGGTTTTTTTATGGACACACTTGCCAATTCGTATATAAGGCATTTTTTTATTTCCTCAATCTGTATCATAATCACAATCGCACGGGCTGCATTCGCACCAATCGCAAAAATCCTGCTCTTCATGGAATGTTATAAGATCAAAAACCTCTTGAAGGTGATCTTCATCAATTTTATCAACCATTTCTGTAAGATTTCTTGTTGCTTCAAAGGGCGTTAGTAGCCCTTTTTGTAGTTCAAGGCATATAATACACATAATTTATCCTAGTATTTTATCTAACTCTTCATTTATAATCTTTTCAATGTAGTTGTGGGCTGTAGACTCATTCTGTCTTTGGTTTTTTCTTCTTTGTATCTGGTTATTTCTTACTTGTCGAGAAATCATATCTACTCCTTTGAGAAACGGAAAATAGTCATCATTCAGATTATCGTCTACATCTTTCAATAATTTTTTTAGTGAGATAAGTAACACATTTGGGTCTTTATTAGTAATATCATATTTTGGATCGTTTATAAGGTTGCTGACCCAAAGTTTAGCGTACTTTATGATTTCAGCTTTTGCCTCAGCACCGCCGCGGCGACTGGCAGCCCAGTGTTGAAGTGCTGCAGTTTCTGCCTCTTCTGGAATATCCTTGAGTCGCTTTGACATTTGACTAAATTTTTCAAGATCTTCAGGAGAAAGAGGTGAATATTCCTTATCTTTTGATGCTCGATCGAGTGCAACTGTTGGCAGGCCGGCCGGCCCCGTAAAAGTAATTTTACGATTTTGTGGTTCGGCACTCAAGTCAACACGATCACCGCTTTTTCGTAATCCAACAAATATTGTAACCCTGTGCGCCGCATGCGTATCAAGTCCGTATATTCCATCAGCTTGAAACTTGTCTAATTTTTTACCAGATGGTAGTTCTAGATTTAAATCATTAAGTTTACCCTGTCCTATTAGTGTCTTAACATCTTTTTGAAAGTCTAAAATAGCATTATAAGTTTCACGACCCCATTTACCATCGCCTACGCGACTAGGACGTTCGTCAGATTGCAAAGAATTTTTAAAAGTATTGCTATTTTGTGAAAAGTATCCTCGCAAGATATACTGTATGTGTGCCAGATCAATATTAGATTTCCAGGGTGATTTTTTTATTATTCTTTTTGTTATGGCACCAGCTCGTAACATTTTTCGTCTATCCGAACCCCTTTTATTTTCCTGTTCCTTGAGTATTTGTGATGTTTCTTTTTCTATTTGAGGTTTTAGTTCTTTTTGAACATATTCAAGAAGAAAAGATTTGGTATTAGACATAATAAAAAGCTCCCATAAAATAACAATATACAATAAATAGTGAATTTATTTTATATAAGAAAAGAAAGTTATTTGTTTAGCAACAAATACATTGCAATCTTTTCTGTCTTTTCGATAACCATAACTTCTTTGGTTTTAGGATTTGCGTGAAAGAATAAAGGAATTGATTTGCCACCAGCTTGTTTGAACGCCCATTGGCCAAAGTCTTCATCTACATTTACCCAGTATATTTTATGAGGAAACTCAATTTGTGAAATAGCCTTTCGCAAAAAATTGCAAGCTTTGCACCAATCAGCAGCAAAAATAACCCACTTTTCTTTGGTTTCGTCTTGAAACTCTTTTACCATTTCTTTTTTAGTGGCCCATTTTGATTTTTTATTGCTTGCAAACTCTGCCGTTAGATTTCTAACGGTAAGCTTTTCGGCGGTACTGAGTTCAATATTACCACCACAGCTCGATAAGAAAAGAATAGATAGAATTGAAAGAAATATTTTCAAGGATACTCCTCACCTGTAAGCGCCTGTACTCTCTTAAGTGCGTTGCCAAGTAGAATCACAAGCTCGTAATCAATCTCTTCCGGGCTTTCAAGCTTTCTATAACAAAGATCCATACCGGCTTTTATATCGTTTACCAATTCTTCAG
>CAACVD010001743.1_pt1 | contig 10335 bp, 13 predicted proteins | sample 2381771 | NCBI WGS metagenome assembly CAACVD01 (sample SAMEA5211965, study PRJEB30684) | marine metagenome | biome: Marine; feature: Epipelagic; material: Water | collected 2015-10-15 | depth 15 m | reverse complement strand
CCTACAACATCTTGAACAAACGCAGTAGTCGCTACCTTAGTAGAGTCATCAGCAACAGCTTGTGTAGTTCCTATAACACCATCAGCAAGAACAGATGTAGCAGTTACATTTCCTGTCAAATCTCCTGTAACGTCTCCTGTGAGGTTTCCTGTTACGTTACCTTGTAAGTTTCTGTGTACTGTAGAAGGTAAAGAAAGAGCTAAACCAGTTCCTGAAGCAGTAGTTTGTATCTGATTTGTTGTTCCTGTGACTGCAAATGTTTCTGTATTTAGGATCACCGCCCCTGTTCCTGTATCTCCTGAGAAGTCTAAATCTTGTGCTAGGCTCTCTGAGCTTACAAAAGCAGTAGTTGCAATCTTAGTAGATGAATCACCTGCTGTTTGAGTTATTGCTGTTGAGTTGTCAGGTAGGTTTACACCACTAGAATCTAAAGAGAAAGTCAACGACTGATTAGATGCAGCAGTTACTATCTCATTAGCAGTACCTGAAACCTGAAAAGTCTGCGTATTGAGCAAAACATTACCTGTGCTTGCATTATCACCACCAAAATCTAGGTCAGCATTTCCTGAACTGTTATCAACATACGCTGTTGAAGCTGCCTTTGTAGAGTTGTCATTTGCTGATTGTGTGGCTACAGTTAATACTGCACTAGTAGCATCTACATTAGCACTAAAGGTTGCGTTCCCTGTAATAGTAATAGCAGTCGAAGACACAGTTAGAGGTAAATCATTACCTAAACCATCACTCAAGACTTTTAAATTGCTAGTTAGTGGTGAGTTGTCTCCTATCTTGATAAGAGCATCGTATGTATTTGCAGGCGTTTTGCCAGTTAGTGGTGTTCCCATTTATAATTGATTGTAAGTGTCGTGAATCCTATTCCATTTATTTTTCTGAAGCTCCCATACCTCGTCAGAGAATGGTATTAATGCGCTTATTGTCTGCCCAATTCCTTGTGCATGAAGGCTGCCATCACAGCAACTCTTTGAGTATGTGTTTGACTCCCAGCAAAGGCAACCTCTACTCGCTCCTTTTGGTGATACTACAGGTAATCTTACTGCGCCTCTCATAGTAATGCTTCTTTAGCTAACATTAACAAAACTTCAGCAGCAGCATCTTCCTCAGATATCTCTTGAGCAGAAAAGTCTACCTTATCTACAAAGAATCCTTCTATTGAGAAGCCTTTGACCTTGTTGGTCTTTACATAGTTATTCCAAATGTCATCATTATTGACCTTCATAGAGACCATCCAAGTTCCTACTGGCATATCTAAACCATATACTCTTGACTTGTCTTTTTCATCGTCTTCAATAATCCAAGATTCAACAACGCTGAGGCCATTAAGCTCTACCTCATGTTCTAGTGTTGACTCGTTTTGGTTGCTGTTTTGAAAAAACAACTCACTAGCCTTTCTAATCGTGTCCTTTGTAAAATACACATAAAACTCTTCCTCTCCATTTTGACGATAGATGGGTTTGTTAGGGATTAGAGCTGCGCCTAATAGTATTCGCTTCTCTTCATCTTGCTTTGCAAACTCTACCTCTTGAGATTTTAAGGCTACAAAGTTTTCTTCTATTGCTGGATTCTCTACAATACTAATGGCTTGAATGCCCATTAGCTCTTCCATCTCGTCTAAAATTAATTCTACTATCTTCATGGGAATGTTGCTGTTCTTATTCGTTGTCTATCTAATTGAGAACCTGAGAGAACCTCGCCACTAACGACATAAGCTCTTACAGGTTGGTCAAATGTTCCTGCTATACCTTCAAGTAACTGATTTGTTCCGCTTTGTCCCACAATATTAAATTGAGGAGGCAAAGATGGCATTGACATACTTTGTGTTGGTGTAGGTACAGATTGATTAGGAGTGGTTGGTACTTTAGTGCTTCGCATTGCTTCAACATTTGCTAGACCTGCTGCTGTAACTCCTGCTGCTGCAATAAAATTAAAAGGAGGAGGCGAGCCAGTTAATGCTGTTGTTGCCGCTCCATAGGTATCAATAATTGCTCTAGCTATCATTATAGCTTTACCAAGTTTGTTCTCTCTACCTAAAGCATAAGCTACGTTTGCCATAGCATCCGTTAAGACATCAGCGTTTGCAATTGTAAAATTCACATAATCAGCTACAGTATTTGCTTGCCTTTCTACTGTGTCGGTTGTTGTATCTATTGCAAGTGTAGATTGTCTTTGTATCATTCCAGAAACTTCGCCTTGAGATTCAGCAATTTTTTTGAAAGATTCTTCTACTCTTTTCTCTCTTAATTCAAGATTTTCTTTTCTTATGTCAGCAAGTTCTTTTTCTTTGGCAATCTCTTCATTTTTTAATGAGATTAACTTTGCCTGAAATTCTGTTCTCTTAGCAAAGTTTGCTGTCTCTAAATCAAAGACTCTAGCTCTAGCCTCTTCAACTGTTCGTAAAAATTCTTCATCAGATTCTGCAAGTTCGCCCTGTGCCTCTAATACTCTTAATCGTTCTTGTGCAGTTTTTAATTCCTTGTCTGTTACTTTTTGTTCTATTTCACCTACCTTAATTATTGCGGCTCTTCTTTCTTCGATTGACCTGTTTAAATCTTCAGCGATGAATTTTGCTTGTGCTGCTTCTTTATTAGCTCTTGCTCTATCAGCTATCAGTTCCCTTTCTGCTACAACGACACCATTCATTGCTCGCTCTAGTTCTCTTGCTAATCGTACATCGTTCTTAATCTCTTTACCTATTCCTGTAAATCCATCTTTTACAGTTTTAATAGCTCCTTTAAAATCTCCTGAGAATAATTGAAATAAACCTTTACCTAAAGACGTTACAACATCCGCCAAAGAATCCATTCCTGCTTGCAAACCAGCAATTATTACACGCAACCTTTGTGCGCCCTCTTCTGTTCTTGTAAAGTATGATACTAATGAAGTTACAGCAATTAATAATGCACCTATTCCTGTTGCTACAATAGCACCCTTAAGCGTTTTAAAACCACCTATAACTGATTTAAGACCACTTCTTAGACTTTTAAACGCTGATACAGCACCACCTGATTTAGCATCTATTGCATCAAAACCTGAACTAATTGACTCATTTGTATCTTCTGATGCCTGTTGCGTTTGGTCTGCTGCTTCGGTGACATCATCATACGCATTTACTGCGCTTTTACTATCTCCTTCAATTATAATTTTTTCAACTACTGGCATTATCTACGTTTTAAAAACTCATTCCAAGTTTTTGGAATCTTGTATTTTCCTTTTGCTATTTCTACATTATGACTAATACCTTTCCATTCGTCAGATTGTAGGAGTTCTATTAAGTAACTTAAATAACTATTTTTCATACCTCATTAAGCAATTCAAATTTAACTTCATTTGTAGCCATGTTTACAGATGCTGTGTTGATAATCCATTTTTGATTGTTCCAAATGATTTTGTTGTTTAGTTGCAAATTGATTATGTCTCCGAAAGGCAGCTTTGCTTTTACTTGATAAACTCTTCTGTTCTCATTGTAAAGACCTAGTATGTAATTTGACCAATAAGTCTGATACAGGCTGTTTAATACAGTTGTCAAATAAAAAGGATCAATGTCACCGCTAAAATTTAAAGACTTAGCTGTGCCTGTACCTACGCTTGTAGATGAGACGTTTGCATACCATACTTGATTTACTTGAGTCACATTTGCTGATGCATCAATAAACCCAATAGGGTTTGCAGAGATATCTAAAGAGAACTCACCATAAACCAATACAGGCGCACCTAAGTATGGGTTAAACTCATTTGATGTGTTTGTGTTCTGTGTTATACTCTTGTAAACTAGGACATTTGTTAGTGCTGAATTATTAAGATTTGTTAATCTCTCAAATAAAGGATTCTCAAATGGTAACTCTAATTTGAAATCAGGCCCATCCCAAGAGAAGTCAGAGAACAAATTTCCATATCCTGATACATTTAACCTTTGAAATTCAAAGCCTAATATTTGATCTGTGTCTTGATAAGCAAACTCAATCTGTCTATAAAGAGAAGGTCTTTCTACAGATATCTCATCAACATTAATGTATTGTTGAATGTCTTGATCTGTACCAGCAGCAAACCAGCTATCTAATGTTTGAAAAGTAAACGCTGTTTGACTTGTTGGAATAACCACTAAGTTGTGCATTTGTATAATACCTCCTAAAAAGTCTTTGACTTTTATCTCAGGCATTAATGGACTAACTGCTAATTGGAAATTGTATGTTGCACTTAAAGACTGGTCAACATTAAAAACATCAGTTTGTGTATTAACAATGACAGTTTCATATTCTGTTATTTGATAATTAAATGTTGTTGCTGTTTGTGGCCTTATATATAACTGAATAGTATCTCCTGCCTGAAAAGAAAAATTAGAAAGTATTGTCAATACACTAGAACTTGCATGAGAATCAACTTGAGTGGTAGAAATCAATGTTCCATTTTGAAAAACACCATATTCATAGTCAGCATTTACATTATTTGCTGTGATTCTTAAACGATACGATGATTCAGTTGTAGCAACAGTCCAAGTATCTGTAGACAAGTCAAAACCACTTCCTGAGTTTAATGAGTTAAAATTTACAAGCTGCCAATCAATAGCAGAAGCTGAATTAAATAAATACCCTTCATAACGATGAAGCCATAAAAACAATTTAGTGAATGGTGAAGTAGTTAAAAATGATCCGCTAAATGTCAACCCATACTTTGTAGCAATCGCATCTAATATCTTATCTACCTTCAAACAGGGTTTTAACTGATTCCACGTTACTCCTTGAGCAATGTTTGATACGTTTGTTGATCCTGAACTATTATAGAACCAGTTGTTCTGTGGACTCATTAATGGGTAAAACATATCACCACTATTTAAGGAATCTGAATCAAATCCTGATTGTACTGTGGTAGCATCGTAAGTGTGATCGTATGCACTTAAATCTAAATCATAGAGATAATCCTCTCCAAACAAATCAGATAAGTTTACCAAGTCACCAAAGAATGTTAATGAATATGAGTTTGGCTCGTTATCTTTTATCAAGACATTGTTCATCTGAATGACTCCTGTCCTAAATGGTACTGAGTTAATCTCTATCCTTGCTGCTTGTCTTAACCTAAAGTCAAATGTGTTTGCAGATGATCCGTATGATGTTGTTATCTGTGAGGCTGTAATGTCTGTCCTATAATAGTTATGCATTACCTCATTGTTCCAATCACTAGCAGGAACAGTAAAAGGTTGCGTAACGTCAGTAAATACCTTAGAGATATCTTGATAGTTCTGAATGGCGAGGTCAATACTTATTTGCTCGTCTTGAAATAAGTCAAGCCTATAATCCCCAATGTAAATATCAATTTGATTCATTTTATTAATGGTCGCTCATTAAATGCAAATGTGAAGATAACTGTGTAGTTGATTACTCCTACATTAACACTTTTTTGATATTCTACTGTCCCTCTTGTTGGGTTAACAGCAATCCAACTTCCGTTTACTAGAACAGCAACTTGTTCACTCATCATTATGTCTTGGATAACCTCTCCATAATTCTCATCAACCCAGCCAGTATTCATTGTGATACTGTTTTGACTGTTTATGTTAAAATCTTCGTATTGTCCACCTTGAAGACTTACAGTTGTAAACCCATCTTGATAGATGCTTTTCTTGAATGAGCTGTTTGTAAAATTACCTGCTTCTGTACTTGCTTTAAAAAAGGTTATGAAGTCTGTAACACCATAGCGATTTACAAAGGCTATCTGATAAGGTGTGTATTTAGGCTCACAAGTAAGCTCATATCTAACAGTTCCAATAGTAGCACCTCCTGTGTTTTTTAAGATGACATCATAATAATCTCCTGTTGTGTGATTCTGTGGTAAAATAGAAGCATCAAGACCAGCATTATTATCTAAATTCGCAGGGCCTACTCCAGCATAAATCACAAGGTCTTGAGTGTTGTTAGTAGTTGCATTAGGTATTGTGCCTGATCCATCGTTATTATAGAACGTATCTGTATCACCATTATTCCAAGTGATTGTTATGCTTGCAAATTCGTTTGTATTATAAATAGCTAATGATTCATAATTAGAGCTAAATACATATCTTGTTCTTGGTAAAGAAACAATAGATGATGTGTGTGCTGTATTACCAACATTAGGTAAAGGTGACCATCCGCTTGTTGTTAAAAAAGCAGAGCCTGTTGTTGTTTCCCAAACAGCAGTAACTGGAGCAGCTCCATTGTTTGAGTATGTCCAATCACCAGTTCCGTTTGTCCATAACACCTCTCCTGCTGGTGATTGTGAATAGCCTATATCATTATAAATGTTAAAATCATGCAAGAACTCTGATTTAATTAAATTGCTAACTTCAAAATTTATTACTTGATTGATAGATGTGTTTTTACTCAAGCTGTAATTGTTAGCAGATGGCACAGCAGACTTTAATCCTGACCACACCTTTAATCCTAATGACATATAATTTAAAGTGTCATTTGTTTGTGCATTATTTTTGCCTGTGTAAAAGATAGGACTTCTTGCCATCTTTAATGATGTAGGAACACTTTTTACTGGTACGCTCATTATTTCTTAGTTTTTCTTGTAAATGCTTTAAAATCGTCTACGTTTAATTCAAAGGCTGCTACTATCTCAGCAGGTAATTGTTTAAACGCTAGGTTAAATGGGTTTGTAAAAAACTTGGTTGGCTTTATTCCGTTGTAGTATATGCTTTTTGCTATTGCATACTGCATACTTTTTCTCTTTATAAACCTTCCTGTTTTTTCATCTCTCACCCCTGATAATCCTCTTCTAACTACCCATTGAGAAAATGCACTAGAAGGAGGCATCTTATTCGTGTAAGCATAAGGAGTGTCGTATTTCTTTTTTGTACCACTAACACCTAAATCTAGGTATTCACCATATTGCTCCATATCAATCTCAATAGAGAATGAATTTGGCCCTGCATCTGTCTCATAGTTTATTGAATTAGATAAAGCTCCTGTCACATTGTGCTTTTTCAAATTCTGCTTTGACTGCTCTACTACTCTATTAGCAAATCTATCTAATACTGATTTTATATTTTTTTGTCTAGACATTAGCAAGTGCTGATTTCTGTGTTAGGCATTAGAACATCAAATGTAGCTCCCCAGCCTGCTAGTAAGTTTTCAAAGCGTTCTGTGAAAGGTGTGCATACCACATTACCATCTAGTTGATACAGGTCTTTGTACAAGTCACCTCTACGAAGCTCAACGACTACAGAATTGATGACAGCCAGTTGTGTGTTTAGTATGTCTTGCTCATTGCTTATGCCAAAGAAGGGATCGTTTTGGTCACGAATGTTCTCTTTAGTTTCATCAACAACATCCATTGCCATTACTGTCAAGTTCACTCTTACAATCTGTCCTTCAAAAGATGTTTGGTTTACTATGATATGACCTAAAGGAAATATAGTTTGTTTGTTTAAGTCTACATCAAAGATGTCTCCAAAGGTTACTACGTTACATTGGCTGTTTGCAAGTAGTTGTGTTTTAATGGTTTCTGTGATTTTATAAAACTGCCTCATTTCATTTTGCTTTTGAGTATGTTGTTTTCTGTTTCGTTTTTGTTTTTTTCAAAGGATAAAAAGGTAAGACATTGCCTAGCTGATAATTTTGATACATCGTCAAATCTTCTAATATCCCCTTGACTAAGCGAATAGAATGTAGAGTACCATCCCCATCGTTTTGCGAATGCTCCTTGTCTGCTAAAATCTTCTTGTTCATCTCCTTCTCCAAAGAGTTCAGGGTAGCTATCGACAAATCTTTTCCTAAAGTCCAAAAAAAAACCACAGCTCCCATTACTACATTCATAGGCGCATCTTTCATAAGATCAGAATATTTATCAGATGATTCATAAGGTTCAATTACATAATGCTTTCCCACTTTTCCTATTACAGGTCTATATAGTATTGACATCGTTTTATGGAGGTTTTTTATATCAGTTAAATATGTATCAAGATCAACAAACTCACCATAAGTAATGTCATTAAGAGAAGGTAGAAATCCGAACTCTTTATCACCTAACGTAAATTTTTGTGTGACACTAGGTTTGTCATTCATTATTGTAGATATGCGTTTAAAAACATTAGAAACGTCTTTAAATCGAACACTAGATAATTTATCTATTGGAACATTACAAAATATTTCTAACATCTTTTTTGTGAGAAATTCTTCATCGCCATCAACCATCGAAAAGCGTTGATACTGACTTAGAGTGATTTCCTTTAATGAAGAGGGTACAATTACTTTGAGTTCCATCCTATAAATAACCTTTTTTGTTTATCTTATTGCATACCTTCCGTAATTCGGTTTGCTTAGTCTGTTAAAGGTAGCATATCTGACAGCATCTATGGCATGATTGAACTTGTCAATGGGTTTGTTTAATAGGTTACCATTCTTGTCCTCTTGCCATTTGTAATTCTGAAACTCTCTGATTGTGTTGTCACTTCCTTTGGTTACATATATCTTATGACGTTTTAAGATGTCTATGCCTGCCATTATGCTATCAGCACCCTTTGCAGTAGGCTTTATGTTCCATCCAAATCTGTGAAGCTCTTCTATGCTTTTTGGCTCTGCTGAGTCTGCCCATATCTCATCATATCTTGTAAGACCTAGCTCTGAAAACTTATCTGATATGTCTGAATTGGTGAGTTGTGTGTGATACATCATCTCGTGAATGTATAAGTCATCACCATCCTTGTAAACCTGAACAAGTGATGTTGGATCATTCGTAAATCCAAAGTCAAGACCAAACGAAACCAACTGACCTTTGGGATCATCTACCACCTTAAACTGAAACACAGTAGCTCTTGATAAACCTCTCTCACCTAATCCATAGATTCTCCAGTAATCATCATCTGTACCCTGTAACCTTTCTATCTCATCTACGATTGTTTGCTCTAGGAACGGATTGTCTTTATATGTGCTTTGTATGTATGTTACATCATCCCTTACAAGGAGCTTATCATATATCCAATGAAAAGAGTCAGATGGGTTGTAGTCAAGCCATATCTTATCAGTTGTTCTAACAAGTAATTGAAAGAAGTCTTCCCATGTGAGTTCATTTGCCTCATTGCAGAATAAGAAGTCTCTTCTCGCTCCACGTTTCTTCTGTGGTTGATCTAATGATACAAACTCAAATAAGTTTCCATTAAGAGTGTATGTGTAGTCTGATTTATTGTGGTCTGTCTCTGAATATAAGTCTAGGTTGTTTAGTATCTCAAAGAAATCCCTGTACGCTGTCATTTTAAGCGATGGGAGTGACTTTCTTACAATAGTGAATACTTTGCCTTTATGTTCAAATGCTTTGACGATCAGGAGCTGCAATAAAGAATATGTTTTACCACTTCTTGTTCCTCCTTGATTGATTACAATTTTGCTTTCTGCTTGCCAGTTCTTGATGAATAATGGCCCATAATTAATCTCTAGAGTCGACAAAATTTAGTTTTATTTCGGTGATACCTTCTTCAGCTTCTAATTTGTTTTCAACTCTTGCAAGTTTGGGAGTTGTATACTCCCCTAATTTACAAATAATATCTAAAGCTGACTTAGGATCATCTGCTGCTACATCTGATAGCCATAAAGTCATATTGTCTAGGTTACCCTCTATGAGTTTTTGAAATGCTTCTCTTATGTTGTTTGTGACCTTGTTTGGAGTTCCAGCAGGTCTACCACTATTGCCTTTAGTAAATCTTCCTTTATTGTCTTTTTCCATTTCCGTAGATTTCCGTTCTTATCGGTTTCTATCAAGTAACTTTTTATTGTGAATATCTTGCAACCAGTCTCTGTAATCTTTTTTATCTCCGTAAATATAATGACAATTTCTGCATAGTGCCATCAGGTTTTCTATCGTGTCAGCTTGTTTGCTTCCACCCATTCCTCTTGATTGTATGTGGTGAATGTCTACTGCCTGACCTCCGCAATGTTCACAGGGGATAAAGTCAGTAATATCGTAACCCATCTCTTTTAAGTAGAGCTTGGTGTGTTTTTTCATTTAGATATACTTTTTACCTTTAAGCAAATCTTGTAAGATGTATTTGTGAGTGGGTGTTAATTCCAACGTATCGATTATCCATTTAATATAATCTTTTGAAACATCGTTTATGTGTTTTCTTTTATACTTTCCAAACTTTAGTTTACCATCACTTAATCCAAAAGGTTCTGATTTTCTTGCGTTAGGATTTTCGTGATTTTGTATCCCTCTCCTGTTCTCGTTTCTGAGTGTTCTTTTATTGGTTGTCATTTATTGGCTTGCCTCTCTATCCATTTGCGATACATCAAAGCTGCAATAGCTAGTCTCTGAGGTTTGTATTTGTATTTGACTCTTAGTTGAGCCATT
>CAACVD010001742.1_pt1 | contig 10338 bp, 14 predicted proteins | sample 2381771 | NCBI WGS metagenome assembly CAACVD01 (sample SAMEA5211965, study PRJEB30684) | marine metagenome | biome: Marine; feature: Epipelagic; material: Water | collected 2015-10-15 | depth 15 m | reverse complement strand
AAGAATTTCTAAGGCACATCAACACAGATTGATACAACCTCTTTACAGGTAGAGGACAATTTATTAGAGATAAACAGAAACTCTTCTGGTGCAGATATTGATGCTGGTGTATACATCAATAGAGGCGGAGCAGGAAATAATGCTGTGTTCTATTGGAACGAAGGTGAAGACAAATTTAAAGCAGTGCTTTCAACTTCAGTTGCAACAGTAACATCAGTCGTTGACTCGTCTAAGGCAACTATCGTTGCAAACTACGAAGGTGATAGTGCCACTATCACTACTGTCAACACAAACACATTAAATTCTTCAGATTCCACAGCAATACAGGTTACTGATAGTTTGAATGTTTCTGGAACAGTGAGTGCAGACACAATAGACACAAACACAATCAGTTCAAATGATTCAACAGCAGTGCAAATAGCAGATGCCTTGAACGTGGGTGGTGCAGGATTCTTTAATGGTGCTGTTGATATCAACGGTGCTTTATCAGTAAACAATATTAGTTCAGTTGATTCAACTGCTGTCGTAATCAACGATGGATTAGATGTAGGTGGAACATTGACTTGTGCAAGAATAGAATCAAATGATTCATCGGAGATGACTTTCTTACCGGCTATAAAAGTTGAGAACAGTATCACAGTTGATGGATTTGCAATTATGAATGGTTCATTGACTTACGGTGTTGATGATCTTACTGACAACTCAACTATTGATTTGGATCTTTCAAAAGCAATTCATTATCTTAAAGCAGGTGAGTCAACTTACACATTACAAGCACCAGCGGCGGCTAATGGACTATTGATTTATTTCACAGTAGGTCACGGTAGTGCGGCTGACTCAACTAACAATCCTATAAATGAAACCAAGATAACTATCGCCAAGGCCAGAGATGCAACCGGCGAGATTATAACAAACTATGAATGGTTACCATTCAATGGTCCGTTATTTTCAGATGATTCAACTAAGGTTGCAAGATTGATGGCAACTGCTATATTTGTTGATGGTGCTTGGAACGTTGATTTATTAGCAACCTAATTTATTTGATCCACTTTACTTTGTGTGGTCTATCAATGGATTTGTTTGTTTCAGGATCGTGACTGTATGTTGAATATTCTATGACGTCTTGATCTAATTCATGAACAACTCCTGGCAATGATAGAGAATCAACATCACCAACGATATTATCCTTTGGATCACTAGCCATATATTGTGTGTCCTTGTTTTGATACCATTTCAATGACTCATCGGGATATCCTATACCCATCATATGAACAATAGTTGAATTACCGCCGGAATATGGATCTTCCCACGCAGGCTCACTATGACCATACACATATGAATTTGGATCAGCATCTGGATGGCAAGGTTCCCTATGCCCTAATACTTCGCACCATTTTGTGTGTGATTGCGGTTGGAAGAAAAAGTTTTTAGAATAACCAATTGTTAGTCCCATCAGAGATGCAGTCAAACTTACATAACCTGATGCAATACCAATTGCTTCTAAACAGTTGACCCAACTTCTGCTGAATGGCTGTGTTACTTTTTGTGAACCATCTATCCAATCATTTCTATTTGTTGGTGGTGTCGCCCTTGCAAACACAAACACTGCGTGGGCATCTATTTGTGGATTTCTATAGTTTACGTCCTTATCTTGGTTAAATCCCCAAGAATGATTGAGATACATTTCCCTTATAATTTGCCTGTTTGTCAGCACATAGAGGTCAAAAAACGCCTCATCTTGCTTGGCGGGTGCATTAGTGGCTACCTGTACTAATTGTTCAACTTTTTCAATTGGTAACGTTTTAGAATGGTCCCAATTGCGTTGTCCTTTTCTGGTTGCTTTCACACGTGATAAATGATGTTCAAAGTTAAAATCCTTATTCATTCAAATATTTAATTGCTTTTGATCTACATAGACATTGGATTGATTTTAGTGTTATAACTATATGTAAAATATGACTATACCTTGGAATATCAGACATATCCATCTAGAAATAACCAATAAATGCAACTCAAGATGCCCTGGTTGTGCTAGAACCTATAAAGGAGATACCCATCCGGATCTCAAGCCTCTCCTAATGGAATGGAGTACAGATCAAATGAAAAAGTTCTTCCAACCAAGTCTAATTGCTAACAAATTTTTTACATTAGGTGGTGTTGTTGACGAGCCTTTGATGAACAAAAATATTTTAGATATCGTAGAATACATTCTCGAAAACGATGGAGAGATTGAAATATATTCAAACACTGGTGCAAACACTGAAAAAGTTTGGGAAACACTGGGTAATTGGTCCCGTGAAACAAAAAGGCTTCATATGAAATTTAGTGTTGACGGTTTAGAAGACACTAATCATTTATATAGGGTAAATGTCAATTGGGACAAAGTACAAAAGAATATGACTGCATATGCTAAAGCCAAAGGACTTTGTGAATGGCAATATCTTGTGTTCAAACATAATGAATCAGACATACCCGAAGCCAAGAAACTTGCAGATAGTTTAGGTATTCCTATTACACTTAGACAAAATGTTCGTAACATCAAACCATGGACCTCACTAATCAAAAAGAAAGTGGATGGAAAAATTGTCGAGCAACAATTTACTGTTGATCCATCAGATAACAAAGATTTAGTTCACCCTGAAACACAAAAAGTTGCAGATTGGGGCAACACCCACGTCACAAGTTTCAATGAAGCAAAAACTATTAAATGTAAATTGTTGCACGAAAGAGAAATTTTTGTGGATTGGAGTGGAAAAGTTTTTCCTTGTTGTTGGTTCGCCAGTGACTACTTTATGGATCCAGAAACACATCTAAAAGAAGTTGATCTTGAGTATGGCACTGGGTGGAACAGTCTACATCTACATCGTCTTGAAGATATTTTGGCACACGAGTACTACACTGTGATGCTAAGAAAATCTTGGGAAAAAGGCGCCAAATTTTACAGCGATGAATGTTTCAAAAAGTGCGGTGATCAAGGTGCACGTAACTCATATCTTTTTACACCACTAGAATAATATTTCAAAAATCATTAAATATAGTGTCTAATCATACTCACTCTAATGTGAGTTTTATGCGGTTATCCTCCGCGTAGTGGCTAGAACCCACATTGGACAAAACAAAAGGAGAATAAAATGGGAAGACCTATTAAGAAAAGTAAAATGGCTGGATCTATTTCAGGTGCGGCTGGACAAATCGCAGTAACGGCTCATAGAGCACTAGGTGGTGCAAAAGTTGATTCAACTACTGCATACATCATCAACCAAAGAGGTTCTAAGAAGTTTAAAATTTCTTTGGGAGATTCAACAACTGGAATCTATGAATTAAAAGCTGTTGCTCCAGGTTCATTAGCAAATACTTCAAACCAGTTCTGTGTACAAGTTATTTTAAATGACTCTACTGTTGCATACGTAGAAAAATTTTTCAATAGAACAGTACACTGGGTAGACGCTTCAGGTAATACTGGACGTGCATTCTACACACTTGGTACTGAAGGAACTGACGAAAGCGGTGGAGCAGGTGCAAGTTCTGAAGGCATCAAATCAGGTTCTATCGACGTTATTACAGATCAGTAATAGTTGTAGACTTAATCTCATGGGGGAGTTTTTGCTCCCCCTTAGACATTATAAATATTACAAATGGCAATACCTAAATGGCATACAACAGCAGGTCTGTTAGACACAGTAGAAGAAAGAGTATCATACACTCGGACTTTATCAGCATCTGATAGAGACGGTGACAACTTATCATTTAAAGTAATTGCAGGCAATTTACCTGGTGGATTGATACTTTCAGACTCTGGTGTCATAAGCGGATTTCCGCTTGAAGTCAAAAGAAGAACTGAATATCAATTTGTAGTTAGAGCCACTGACTCAAGCAATGTAAATGACAGAACATTTAAAATAGTTGTCGTTGGGGAAGACGCTCCAACTTGGACAACTTCAGCAGGGCAAATCGGCACTGTAAGAGATGGAGATTATTTTTCCTTTCAATTACAAGCATCCGACTCAGATAGTGATATCAAGTCATATGAAATTGTGGAGGGTTATCTACCTGATTCTCTAACACTAGATGAAGATTCAGGTTTTATAAGTGGAGTTACTTTACCTGTACAGCAACAAGATTATGATTCAACTGAAGTAGGTTTCGACGGACAGGCCTATGATACTGTAATTTATGATCAAGAAAATAGAAGTGGATCTATAGATGCATTTTATGAATTCACAGTAAGAGTCAGTGATGGTATTTCACACGCTGATAGAAAATTCAAAATTTTTGTGGAAGGATTATCATCTTTACCACGTGGTGACACAACGACTGTTACAGCAGACACGGAAGAAAAAACAGCAGACATCGATGAAATCAGAGATTTGTATTTTGTGCAACCCGCTGGTTCATTGGGTAGATTTAAACACGATAATTATCAAGTGATAAAAATTGATGTAGTTGACCCAGGTGACTACTTAGAATACTCAGGTGACACAACATTGAGTTTTTCTATATCAGCAGGCACTTTACCAGCCGGATTGGCAATAGACACCAAAACAGGAAAATTATACGGAAACTTGACATATCAAATTGAAAATGAAAAAACTTACACATTTACAGTGAAAGCAACAAAGGCATCAAGTTTCTTTATCGATAGTGAATACACAAGAGAATACAGTATCACAGTGCTAGGTGAAGGCTACAATGACATTACTTGGGACACAAGTCAAAAGGAATTGGATCTATAATGACAACTGTATCTTTAGGAAAAATTACAACCAATAAACAGAGTCTATTCAAAGTTTCTGCAAGTTCTTCGACAGGAAAATCACTCGAATACAGATTAAAAGATGGTAAGTTGCCACCTGGATTGACTGTTGCACCAAGTGGAGAAATCACAGGAAGAACAAATGAAATTATATTTGACCTAGATGATGGTGCCACTAGTATTGATAACAGCACAACAACACTAGATAGAAAATTTACTTTTACCGTTGAAGCAAAAAATAAAAACGGTGCAATAACTGATACCCAAGCATTCAGCATCACAGAAAACAAAGTCACTAATGGTGAAATTGCCAATGTATTTGCCAAAGTAAGACCATCAAAAGTGATGAGAAGTAAACTTGAAACATTTATTGAAAATCCAGACTTGTTTCCTGATGATGCTTTGTATCGAAAAGGCGACCTACAATTTAGAACTGATGACCTTTCATTCTTAATCTTGGCTGGTATTAATTCACCTGACCTAACTGTGATCAATGCATTGATGAATGAGAACTTTTACAATACTACATTACGAATAGGAGATCTTAAAACTGCAAAGGCAAAAGATCCAAACGGCAATACAATCTATGAATTAATTTATGCAGAACTATTAGATGCATATGATGATTCTCCCAATGAACTTGTGTTTAGTGCCCAAAACCTACCTAATATTTCGTTCACTTATTATGCAAGTTCAACTAAGATACTTGCAAGTTCACCAATAAGAGCAAATGGAAAAGTCCAACAAGTCTTTATCAACAGCATTAAAAATATGCAAGATGATTTGGAGGCAGGACTCACGGTGCAAAATTTTGAATATTTGCCACAATGGATGAAGTCACCACAAACAGACAATGTGGTCCCAGGCTTCAGATTAGCACTTCCAATAAGATATGTCAAACCTGGACAATCAGACAAATTATTATACAGAATTAAAAACGAAACACAGTTTGATTTAAAAAATGTTCCTGTTTTGATAGACAGATTTTATGTTACAAAACATAACGGGACTACAATAGATGCTGTCAGGACTGAGCAAACAGCAACAGGGGACGGGTCCACAAAAGACTTTACACTAACGCAAAATGTTACCAAAGCAAACAATGTGCTTGTAACCGTGGATGGAGTTGGCGTCGATGCCAGTTTATATTCAATTACTGCTACGCCAAGAATTATACAGCACTCAAACTTATCAGCAGACAAAACTACATTGACAGCAGATGACACAACTTTGACCGCTGATATAAATGATGATAGTTTAACAACAGTTTTAACATTTAACACTGCTCCGGCTGATGGTAAAACCATTGTATTCAAACGCAAAAAAACAACTTTTGGACTGAGAGAATTTGCAACATTTGACACAAATACAACAAGTTTTGATGTTAAGGGTACTAGATTTAATGTGCAACCTTTGACATTTGACAACAAACAACCAGAAGATACACAATTATTGCTTCTAAGAAGCGATATAATGGATAATGTGATACACGTGTCAAAACAACGTGAATTAATCAGAACTCCAATATAAATAACAAAGTAGGATAATAAAATATGGCAAGTTCAATATCAACAGCATCGATAGACACAGCATTTCCAGTTGCTGGTCAAGATAACGATTCACAAGGTTTTAGAGATAATTTCTCACAACTTAAAACACAATTAGACACTGCGGCAACTGAAATTACTAGTTTGCAGTCGAACAAAGCGTCAACAAATGCTTCAACAAGTTTTAATGGTCACGATGTAAGTCAAGCAAATTTACAAGATTGGTCACAAAAAGTAAGTGCATTGTCTGGAACAAGTGTCACTGCTAATCTTAACAACGCAAATGTTTTCACAATTACTACATCAGGAAATACAACAATAGCATTTAGTAATTTTCCAAAAGAAGACGACGGTACAACTAACACATATGCAACTGCCAAAGTTATTTTAACAAAAGGCGCTGGATCACATACAGTCACATTGACAGGAGTTACATTACCAATGGACATTTCCGGTGATGACAGTACTGCATTTACTTTTCCAGCAAGAAAATCTGTATTTGTGTTCGAAGTATTCTCAGTAGATGGTGGCACAACCAAATACATGAGTAATCCACAAGAGTACGACAACTCATAATAATGTTTCATCCAACTTTAGACCCCCGTGGGATGTCTGATTCGGAGTTGGAATCTAAGATTAAAGAAGTTATAATAAAGATTAATCAGTCTGGTAGGATGCTTAACGGTGATATTACCAAACAATTAATGGCTATCAATAATAGTTTAATGTTAGAAAAAGAAAGAAGAAAAATGATCGCAGACAAGAAAAAACGTGAAGACGGCGATAGCGATCAATTCAACGATTTAATCAATGTCGATTGATGATGGAATGCAATGGCGTACCAGGTTTACTAATGTTGTATTAGTAAACAATAAAATGTATCCCAATGATACAGAAATAAAAGTAACTTTCCAACCAAAAACTAATGACGCACAGACTCAAAATTTAACATTTGAGAAATACAAATATTTCCTTGTCAAGGTGCTACAAAACTCGATGTTTATCAGCAAAGATGAAAACCATTATAAAACTTTCATAAAATACAATGATAAAATTTTAGATTTTGCGAATAGACCTATCGATCAAATTGTAGGAGTTACTGTATTTTCCAAACTTGATGCCATAGGTTCAGACTATTTCAAGATAGAACAAGTCGAGATAGAATCATGGCAGGGAGAAAACCTTAGATTTATTATCAATGCTAATGCTCCTGAATGGGAACTTATTGAATCAAAAAAAGGTGAATATTGTTGGTGGACAGATCCACAACCAAATTTTTCCAGTTTCGATAAAAACCAGTTGACTTGGAACGAAATAGGTTTTAAAATAAAAGAAGAAAAACAGTTCACTGTGATAAAAGGCGGAGTATAATGAGAACAAATGAATTTGGTCAAGTTAAATTTACAACACAAGAAGTTATAGATTCTACATATCAAGGCATAAATGATCTACACAAATACTGTGCAGATACAGATGAAATTGAGAAATGGAACAAACATTGTGGTGCATTTGAGTTGCAACCTATACAAGCAATTGAAATCCCCGAGATGAATCCATATGAGTATCACAGAATGCTTTCTGAAAAATGGATCACTCCAAAAGAGTATCAAGATTTTGATATACAGGCTTTGTTGGTACAACGTATGGAACAATTAAACTTAATGACTGAAGAATACACACAGTATCTTGCAAATGAAATTGACGCTTGGAACAAGTTGTTTCCAAACGGACCTGAAAAACTGTGGAAGTTCCTACACTATCTAATTCAAAAGTGCGAAGAAAAAGACATAGTAAACGGGGTCGGAAGAGGATCATCAGTATCTAGTTTGGTTTTATATCTTTTGGGCGTCCACTATGTTGACCCGATTAAATACAAGTTAAGTTACAAAGAATTTTTAAGATAAGGAGAAAAAGATGCCAAGAAAAGAAAACCCAAAAAAATTGCATTTCACAATGCAAGGAAAAGCGATTGACTTTGATGCTCTAAAAACAAAGAACGAAAAAGCAATAGCAGTAGGAAACGTTAAAACTAATGCAAGAGGTGACACTCTAGGCAAAGGTGGCAAAATAGTCAAGAAACGTGACGAGCAATAAAAAACAAGACACACCAGTACCCTACAAGATTAAATTAGTTACTCGTATGATATATGACAACACTAATTTAAAAAATCTTGACAATATGTCAAAATTCTTGTATCCTAATATAAGTCAAGCAATAAGGAGGCTTTTGAATGCATAGAGTTCAGGGAACAATTACACCATTAAAAAAAAGAGTGCTAGTTTCACATATGCACTTTGGTGATGTTAAAACTAAAGGTGGTATAATCTTTATGGATGATGATGGCACTGCCGCAGGTACACACCCACGTTGGGCAAAAGTATATGCTATTGGGAAAGATCAAAACGATGTTAAGGTCGGCGAATGGGTAATGGTAGCACACGGTAGATGGACAAGACAAATTATCTTAGAAGACAACAATGGAGATGAATTTGATGTGCGAATGATTGACGAAAATGATATCTTATTGACCAGTCCAGAAGAGCCAGAAGCAAATACAATTACTGCTCCTTACAAAAAATAATGGCAAAAAAAACTTTTATCCACGTCAACCAACACAAAATACGAGCAAATAAAAAGAATGGCACAGACGAACCAGTCATTACTATCAAAAAAGGCTCTTCCAACACGTATTGTCATGAAGTTGAAATCCACGGACCTTCGCGTGTGGTTTATGGCGGTAATGATAAACCTCTTCTTTCTTGCGGTGCTAGGGTGGTTATAGAAACCGAATCTTCAGTAGACATTGTTAGATAAATCTGTTATAGTACAAATATGAATACACTTTGGGTTGAAAAATATCGTCCGAATACACTGGATGGATATGTTTTTAGAGATTCCAATCAAAAAGCACAAATAGAACAGTGGGTAAAAGCAAAATCTATTCCTCACTTGTTGTTTTCAGGCGCTCCGGGTGTAGGTAAAACAACACTCGCAAAAATACTGCTAAACTTACTTGAAGTCGAAGGAACAGATATACTTGAAATAAATGCATCACGTGAAAATAGTGTTGATGTGATAAGAGATAAAATTACAAACTTTGTACAAACTATGCCATTTGGAGAATTTAAAGTAGTTGTGCTTGATGAGGCAGATTATATATCACCAAATGGACAAGCGGCACTGCGTGGTGTGATGGAAATGTATCATCAATCAGCAAGATTCATATTAACTTGTAACTACCCAAACAGAGTTATTCCAGCATTACATTCGAGATGCCAAGGTTTTCATATTGAGAAAATAGATAAGACAGAATTTACAGCAAGAGCGGCCACTATACTTGTCGAAGAAGGCATCGAGTTTGAACTAGACACATTAGACACATATGTAAAAGCAACTTATCCTGATTTACGTAAATGTATCAACACTGTTCAAATGAATTCTGCAGATGGCAAATTACAAGAACCAAACACAGCAGATACAGGCGAACAAGACTACAAGATACAGATGGTTGAATTGTTTAAAGCAGGCAAAATTACAGATGCAAGGAAATTAATTTGTTCACAGGCACGTCCGGAAGAAATGGAAGACATTTACAAATGGATGTATGACAACATTGAAATTTTTGGTGACACAGAAGATCAACAGGATGAAGCCACACTTGTGATTAAACAGGGATTAGTTGATCATTCATTTGTAGCAGAAGCCGAAATAAACTTGTCTGCAACACTGATCAAACTAGCAAGGATAAAGAATGCCAGCACCCGCTAGATATCTAATTTGTCATTATTATATGGTGCCAGTTAAACCAGGCATCACGTCTATTCCTAATTGGCAATCAAAGCCAGAAAATGTTAGGTATGATGAGCAAATTTCTTTTGATTTTAAAATAAGATCCAAAGACAATTCGGCCAATATCATTCTTGATCTCAAAGAAAAAGAAATAGTGACTAACAAATTAGATGCAAAACTTACGTATCAACAAGCATACGATTATTTTTACAAAGCATACAAGTCACATATTGATCAAGTTGTTGCAG
>CAACVD010001739.1_pt1 | contig 10343 bp, 13 predicted proteins | sample 2381771 | NCBI WGS metagenome assembly CAACVD01 (sample SAMEA5211965, study PRJEB30684) | marine metagenome | biome: Marine; feature: Epipelagic; material: Water | collected 2015-10-15 | depth 15 m | reverse complement strand
TTTCATTTTCCTACACTCCTCATAGCTTTAGTATGTGCAGAAGAAAAAGTAGCACCTTTTTTCATAGCATTTGCCATAGATCGCATATGCTTTAAACTATGATGTCTTGCGTGTGCTTTCATAGTCTTTTGTTGTCTTGGTTTAAGACCTTTGATGATTCCTGTGATTGATGCTACTTTAACCATTTACTTCTTTTTATTCTTTTTCTTTTTCTTTTTTTTCTTCTTAGGTTTCATACTATATCCATAAGCCATATTATTTTCTCGCTTTCTTCTTTTTCTTTTGTTTCTTCATTATAGCTTTTTGTAAAGCTGGTGGTAATTTCTTTTGTTTCTTTGTAAGCATATTATCTCCTAGTTTTGCATTTTACCATCTGACCACTTGGCATCAGGTAATCCATTTGTATATGATTTGCCATCATATGTTAATACTTGTTTTCTATTAGAGCCATCTTTATATGAAACATGAATCCAACCTGAGTTAGCTTCGCCTGTATAAAATTCTAAAATACATTGGTCAAATGAACAGTTATTAGTCAGCCATAAAGCTACTTGCAAATTAGAGACTCCAGCTATTTCAAAATCTACTGCTTCTCCTGAACAATGCTGTGAAGTGGATTTGCTACCTATTGCTTCTGATAATTCAGGGCTTCTATATCCTGATGTAATTGTGACAGGCTTATCAAACTTTGCTCGTACAGGCTCTAATACTTCATAACAAAGATCGCCTAAGTTTTTAATCTCTCCTGACCCAGCTTTATTTTTAATACCTTTTCTTGTAGCTGTTTGAGATTTTTCCATTTCCTCTAAAGTAAAATGTTTAGATAACTGCATAGTTTATACCATAGTTAAGCAAGTGAGTGCGTGGTGTGGAGGTTGCACCCACTCGCAGATGTTTTTATATCAATTTTTAAATATTCAATCAATATTTTTAATTTTTATATTTGATGGCACTCCTAACATTGGCCTACCATCATATTTGTTATTACTTTTATATTGTCCATTTTTGTTATTATAATGTAAAAAAACTTGGCAACAAGTATTACCTTTAAATGTCTTTCTCCAATGTTCTAATTCACAACCTTTATAGATTAACATATCTCCAGGTTCTAAAGATACTGCAATACCTTTTTTATTTTTTTTACCTGATGGGTCAATAAATATATCCCAATTATCTCCACCTAAATTTAAAGTAACAGATATTTCACAACTTGGTCTATCAGTATGTCTTTTTAATACATCTCCTTTTTTATATAATCTAATATATGAATATGTAGGAACTAAATCTAATTTTGTTTCTTTTTTAATAGTAGGTAATAACTTTAGTAATAAAGTTTCCATAACAAAATCTGAATAACAACAATAAGTATTATTACATTGTTTATCATTCCAAGTACCTAAAAATGGATTTTCATTAACAATTTTACTTTGATACATAAAAGAAACTGCATCTTTTTTTAATTTTAAATAATTAAAACAAAAATTCGCTAGTTCATACGATATAGCTTTTCTAAAAACTTTGTATTTAAAAGTCATTTAAACTGTTTTCCTGTAACCCAACTAACTAAAGAATTTCTTTCTCCTTTTGTTATAGGTTTTACCTCGTGTAGTATATATGATGGAAATAGTATTAGTGTTCCTTGTTCTTTCTTCATTTCAACACCATTTTCATTTTCATACAAAATTAATTCTCCACCTTTATAATTTTTAGGGTCAGTAAGTTGTACTGATAATGACAATTTTCTTACAATAAAATTTAATGATCTATCAATATGTTTTCCATAGTGATCTGATTGTGCTTTATAATTTGTAAATTGCAATCCCTCATTTAAACCAAAAATATCAAATTGAAAAAATCTATTATTTAGATTTAAAACAACATCTGTAATTTTTCTAAACACCCAATCTAAGTCATCATTAGAATTTAACCAACAAATTTTACTTGATCTTATGTCTATGTTTTTTATTTCTTCTCCTTTTGATAATCCTTTTTTTTTTGCAATTTTAATAATTTGATTACATTCTTTTTTAGTAAAAACATTTTCACAATAAGCATAACTGTGAACTTTATCTAAATAAAAATTCCAAGATGGATTTATAGTTTTATTCATATTTATTTAAATTCAAACCAACCTGTTATTATATATTTATCTTCATTAATAGTAGTTAAACCTTTATGTGTAAAAGTCCAATCAGCACTCCAAATAACAGTTAATCCTTTTTCTGGTTTTACTTTTAATTTTTGATAATACCATTCTGTTTCTCCACCTTTTTTAACAGTATTAAGATATGTCATAAAAACTAAATGTCTTTTTGATGAATTAATACCACTTTTTTCACAATGCCAGCCGTGATAACCTTGTGATGGTATATATTTTTGAATATTAAATCTTGATTCTGTTCCCCATTTTGTAACGATTGTATCACAAAATTTATATTTTTTTTTATATAAATTTACACAAGTTAGTAATTGTTCAAAATAAAGCTGTAATGATTTATGGTTAGAAATATCAGATAAACTTAATTGTAAATCTAAACTATCTTTTACTTTTTTATCTACACCATTATTTGTTTTACCTAAAACTTTATTATTTGAATCTTTAAATAATTTAATTAAATTATCACAAATAGATAGATCAGATAAATAATATCCATCTATAAAATTATTATTGCTATTAGATTTGTATTCTCTCACACCACAAATTATTTTTTTATTTTAAATCCCAAGTTTGATTTTCTTCGTTCCAATCGTAGTAGTTACCATTATCAATTTGATTTTGTGTTAATTCTGGTTCAGGGATAGGTTCTTCCCACAAACAAGTTGTTTCATTTAAGACCCAACTATTAAAAGGTTTTGGCGAAATAAAAGCATCTCTATCTTCATCATAAGTATATCCTATTCCCCCATAATTTTTTCTAAAAGGTGTTCCACCTAATAAATGAACACCACCTTTTGTATTAAAAGATGTTTGTTTCCAAGTATCGTTTGTTTTATATAAATTGTTTAAAAATTCTATTCCAGCTTGTTCTGAAGTTGCAATTTCATTAGATACACAATGAACTGAAATAACTTTATTATTATTATCTAATTTACAAAAATGTGCCATTATGCTGTATAACTCCCATCGCCTGTAAATGTTAATATTGTATCTGTACCTGATGTAGAAACTGACGGACTTCCAGATGTTGTTCCTGTGTAATTTGCTGTTGCCATACGAATAATTACTACACCTGAACCACCATTACCACTAACTCTGCCACCTCTATCTGAACCTCCACCTCCACCAGAGCCTGTATTAGATGAGCCACTTCCAGCAGATGTTCCTCCTGCTCCACCTCCACCAGAGCCTCCTCCTCCTGGACTTGCAGTAGAGTTAGCTCCTCCTCCACCTCCTCCAGCTCTAGTAGTTGATGAACCATCTATTGTTGAAGCAACACCATTTCCACCAGCTCCTCCTGGATTTCCAGAACCAGCAGAACCAGAACCACCAGCACCACCTCCTCCACCAGCTCCATTATTATTTCCTCCACCATTACCACCACTAAAACCTTGATTTGCAGTACCACTACCACCTGATGAAGTTTCTCCAGAACCACCACCAGAACCTCCTGTGGTTCCAGCAGAATTATTTTCTCCATCTCTACCAGTACCACCACCACCACCACCGACAGTCGTTATATCTGTTATATCCGAACCTGAAATAGAAGATGCAGTTCCATCTGCTCCGTGTTGTTTTGAACCACTACTTCCACTTCCTGAACCACCAACTGTTATTGTATATTGTGTGCTTGGAGTTACAGTTATTGCAGATTCAGAAGAAGCACCACCACCTGAAGTCTCAGAGTTAAAGGATGCTCTATATCCTCCAGCACCTCCACCTCCTCCACCACCCTCAGAAGCAGAGTTTCCTGGCCCACCTGTTCCACCTCCACCTCCACCAGCGATTACTAAAAAATCTATATCATAAGGTTGAGGAGCTGAACTACCACTAGCACCAAATCCTACTACTCTATAACCAAACATTGTTAAAACTCCTAAGCATCATTAGATGCGTCAGTAGTAAAAAATAATTTTACTCCTAATACTCTAGCATCAGCAGTAAATGTATCTCCACCAGCATTTGCATCTCTATATAATTGAAAATAAGTTAATTGATCTACTGCTGGAGAACCAGCAATCGTAACTGCACCACTTTCGGCTGAAACTTGTTGATCTTCTACTGTTCCTATACCAGCATCTGTAACTGTTACTGCTGTTCCAAAAACTACATCAATAGTATCATTATCTCCACATGAAACACCTTGTAATCCAAAAATACAATCTCCTGTGTTTGTAGAGCCTGGTGTCCAATAAACTTGGTATGTTATTGTTCCCTCATTCCAAGATTTAGGAAATGCTACTGAAAATTGTGCAAATTGATCTGTGTCTTTATCAAAGTCTAAAACTTTCATATCAGGTCTAGTTGCTGTTGTTTCTACTTGTTGAGCATCTGCTGGATTAGTTGTTGAACCATACATAGCTGATGCTGGAATCCAAATAGTTTCTTTTCCAGCTTGTTTTAAAGTACCAGCACCTGATAATTTATTTAACTCTGCTCCTGTTGATGTAACTGCTGTTCCACCATAATTTAAGTCTCCACTTGCTATTACTATTTCTCCTGTTCCTTTAGGAGTTAAAGTAATACCAATATTACTATCATCGCCTGTTGCAGATAAAATAGGATTATTTCCTGTTGAATTATTTGTAATTGTCAATTCATTTACAGCACTTCCTGTTTCAACAAATTTTAACAATTCTAAAGTTCCATTTCCTAATGCTTGACCATTTACATCTAACATTCCTCCTAATTGTGGAGAAGTGTCATTTACAATATCAAATGTAACTGAAGAATCTGCAAAATCTACTGTATTTGCAGTAGTATTAATTGTTGCTAAATTTATATCAGCTCCCCCATCATAAAATTTTAAAATGTGGGCAGTTGCACCACCAGATGTATCAAGCCAGATAGTACCAGCTACTGCTGAACTTGGCCTTGAAGAACCTGAATTAGATGTGTTAATTGCAGACAAAACATCATTAATATCTGATCTTGTCGCTGGGAAAGATTGGTTTGCTATGTTGTAATCGTGTTGTGCCATAATAGTTTTATACTCCTTTTAAAATCCTTTTGCAATAAAATCAAATGTTCTTGATATATTTGTACCACTTGAATTTTTAAATAAAACATCAAAAGAATTAACTGTTTTATTAGATACTGTAAAAAAGTCACCTGTGCTTGCATCCTCCATCGTAATACCAACAGCATAATTAACAGTTTTAAATGGATTTGTAAATGTTACAGTTTTAGTTCCAGCACCTGAAACTATATCATTTCCACTAAATATTCTATCTTCCATATCTATTGAAACTGATACTTCTTGAACAACAGGAGTTGAAGCTAAATCTTTTGAAGTCAAAACGACTCTAAATTTATAATACCTAGCTGTATAATTTCCTATTACAAAATTTTGAAAAGTAGTAAAAGTAGAATTGTCATCACTTGTTGCAATTTCTAAATGTGCATTTGAATTAGCTGGTGTGTCTCCATCAAAACTTGAATTTTGTGAATCAAAAAGTCCTGTTCTATTATCAAATAAATCATCAGGGTCATCTGAAGTTTGTTTTAAAGTAGCTGTAACTCTAACAGTATGTTTTGCTCCAATATCAATAACATTAGCAAACTCATAATTACCTGATGAAAAAAAGTCTGCATTAGCAACACCTGAATCAAAAAATCTTGTTGTTTCAGCATCAAAATTTCCACTTGCACTATCAAATAATTCTGATGAATCTAACCTTAAAGTATCATCTACTATTGTTGTATTTGTAAATGTTCCATTAAAATCAGGGTGTTCTGATACATTTGTTATTGAATTAAAATTTTGTATTCCTGTAACATTTGAGACTATTGCAGTTGCATTAGAACTTGCATTACCTAATTTGTCAAATGCTTTTATAAGATAAGTTCCAGCCCTAGCGACTGTACTAATACTTGTAGCTGGTCTTGATACTTTTTCTATTAATGATACAGAGTTTGCCCACTCTCCTGTTCCATCTGTCAATGTTGAGTATCTAATTTGATAAAAAGCAAGATCAAGATCGCTAATTTGATTCCAAGACAAATGTGCTTCTTGTCCTAAAATATTACAAGAAAAATCTGTTACATCACTAGGTGGTTCAATAGCACCTACTATCTTTCTTTGTGCTGAAACATAAGTTGATGATACACCAGTTGTATTAACTGCTTTTACACGCACATCATAAGTAGATTGGTCAATTACATTTAAAACTCTATGATTTAATCCTGAACCTTGTGCATAAATAATAAAATCAGAATCTGTATTTAATTTATATTCTACTTGATAAAAATCTATAAATGAATCTGGAGAAGCACCTATTGATACATCTAAAGCTACAATTACAGTTCCATCGTTATATTCAATTAGTTGGTCAGATAATGTAACACTTGCTGGTGGCTGAACAATAAATGGATTTGGTAAGTTTGTTGATGGTGTGCTTGATACTTGACCTTTTGTAGCCCAAGTATAATGAGATGCTTGGTATTCTACTAAATTAAGATTGATTGTATAATCCTCGTTAAATGTCATTGAAAGCACTCTAAAAGCTTTACTTGAAAAACCTAAGCTAGATAAAGTGACATTTACAATATCTCCTATGTGTAATTCATAAGCTTTAAATCCACAATTAATACTAAGACCCAAAGACTCTCTTGATCTTCTTAAAATAATTTCAGCCATCTCCTCTGCTTGATATGTTGATGTAATAGTTCTAAAATCAAATCTACCCTCTAACAAAAATCCACCATCTGCTGTTTTCATTGTTGCGTGTTTATCTGCTGTTGAATATCCACTATCGTCTATTGCTGGATATTGAACTTCATTAACTTGATAGTTTCTAGCTGGGTCAATATATGAAACAATAACTCTATTATATTTAGAATTTTTTGTAGGAGAAGCTAAAGCATATCCACCAATAATATCATCTTCTGTTAATGATACTGAAGCTGAACCTGTTGTCTCAATAACTAATTTATATTTACCCTGAACATATGGAAGATAACCTCTCATACCTTTTACTATGTCTCTTACATTGTCTAATACTTTTTTTGATGTATCTACAACAGCATTACAATCAAATATATTTATATCGCTACCACCTGAAAATGGTGTTACTTGTGTTACACAAACTTGTGAAGCATCATAAAAACTTTGTAAATCTAAATCTGCTGTTGCTAATCCTTTTCCATATCTTTCATTTCTCAAATAATCTAATAAACAAAAAGCTGGATTTGTAGAAAATGATGCAGTTTGTTCTGATAAATCAGATGCCAAAGTTACAATTTTTTTTCCTTTTACTTTTGCTTGAACTTGTGGAATTCCACCAAACACATCTTGATTCCATTTAAACCTTAAAGCTAAATAACAAATTCCTGATAATTTATGATTACTTCCCCAAGAAGATAATGTTGATAAAATACTAGAGGAACTTTGACTGTCTCCACCAAGAAAAGCTTGAATTTGAATATGACTTGTTGAATCTTTATAAAAATTGCTGTCTGAACTTGCAACTTCTCGTACTGTACCATCAGTTAATGCTCCATCAAATGTAACTACTTTATCATCTACTCTAATTTCTTCTATTGAATTTACCTCTCCCTCTGAAAGCACTAAAGCAACATACAAGTAAGTATTATCTGTTCCTGAAGTCTCTAAAAATACTCTTGTTCCACCAACTAATCTTTCTCCATAAATTACAGGAATACAGGCATTATTAGATTGTTTATTAACTAATATACCTCTTTCAGTTTCTTCAAAATCATTTGTACCAAAATTAGGTACATCAGGTTTCATTGATCTTGAAAATAACCAACCAATAGCAAAAACACCTAAAGCAACATAAGGGTTAAATCCACCTGAAAATATACTAGATACTATTGTAGTAATAGGATTAAAAACTTTTTTTGCTTTTTTAAATACTTTACCCATTCCAAAATTCCTTTACTGTTCTTTTAACAATATTTCTAACACCATTATTTTTATCAAGCCTAAGCCATTGAGTATTTTTATTAATACCAATATATTTAGTTATATTTTTTAATGACCATTTGTAAATTTTTTTAACATTTTTTTTAGCCAAAAAATCAAGATGAATAAATATGTTTCCTGAATTATATTCTTTAACTATTCCTGTTTTTAAAAAGTAATTAAGGTTTTCTTGATTTAAAAAAGTCCAACTGACAAAACCATATATTCCATCTTCATCTCTAAAAACTTTATATTGATTATATTTTATACAATCTTTGTTTTCTTCAAATATTACTTCATTTGTAAAACAACTATATCTATCAAATGACTTATAAAAATTAACAATATTAAGCATTATTCTCTACCCCATTTAATATCTAAAACAGTTTCACTTGAAAAATCCATTCCAACATCTGTACTAAAAAATCTTTGTTGAGAAGCATTGTTTGTTTTTCTACCTGACTTTTTATCAAAGTCAGCCCAATGTGAAACAATAATTAATTTAACATTTGATTGATTTGTTGTTTCACTTATTTCAAATGTATCTATATTTCCTGAGTATAATAATATTGGGTCAGAAATTATTGCATTACTAGAATTTAATAATCCTCTATAAATATCAACAGTATCATTTACTATGTTTTCATTAAGCACAGTTGATATAAATGTTTGGTCTGCACCTGATAAAGATAAACTTAATGTAGTTTTTGTAATATCTACTTGTTCTTCAAATGATGACCCAGCAACCAAAAATGGCGAAGCTGTGTAAGTTCTACTTGTGCCTGATATTGAAGAAGTTAAATCAAAGCCACAATCAGTTAAATATATAGGTGTTGAAAATCCAATCTCTATAAGATGAATTGGTCTAATCTGACCTGTTAATAATTCGTTTTTTACTGCTGTCGTTAGTGTTCGTGCCATGTTCCTCGTAATATGTTCTTGTTATGCTTTCTGTACCTTTTATCATGGTAAAATTAAATTTACTATCAGGTTTTTTATACTCCTTTAAATCGTTTAAATTAGTATCTATCTCATCTTCATTAACAATTACAGTAGCTTCAAATTCAGCACTTACTAAGTGTGTAATTTTGTATTTTTTCATTAAAGAGTTTCTTCAACATCTAACTCAAATTGATATAAAACATTACCATCTTTATCAGCACCAACTGTACCAAATTCTTGAATATCATTTGTTAAATGCACAGTAAAAGGTACATTGTCATAAGTGATAACAGAATCATCTGCTAATGCTGTAATTAAAGGTGGCTCTATTGTAATTGTTGCTTCGTTTGAGCCATCGGCTGTTGCATCAGCAACAACCATATAAACTTTAGTATGTGATGCAAATTTTACAAAATCTCCAGCTTTTAAAGTTCCTGTCATAGCATCAATATCTATTGTAGTATCTCCAACTGCGTGAACACCATTTACTAAAACAGTTCCACTTACATTACCTCTAGCATCTTCTATTTCAGGAGGGATTATTGTAAAGTTTTCTTTACTTGATCTTTGCTTCATAATAAAAGCCATAAGCTCTCCATAAACATCTGATCTCTTTGCTGTAATAATACTAGCAGTAAAACTAAATCTTTGGTTATCAACTTGTCTTGCTAGTTTTTTTCCTGATAAAGATTTTGAAATAATAGTATTTTGATTAGACTTAATACCAAGTGTTTCAAATTTAGATGTTGATATTGGAAATGCACCACTCATTATACTAACTCACTTCTTCCTTTTTCTGCTAAAGCATTGTTTATTATTCCTGTTATCGTACCTCTGTTCTCTTGTAAAGCATCACTAAATCCTCTTGAATCTATTGTGTTGATAGTGAAGTTCACATTAACTGCTCCACCACCTGTACCTCTAGCTGATTGTGTTATTTGACCTGTGCTGTTTGGAACAAAAACTTCAGCACCACTTTCTCCAACTACAACAGGCTGACCTTTTGATACTGCTCCACCTTTTGCAAATAATTTTAATCCACTACCACCACCTCCACCTCCACCTCCACCAATGGCATTTAAAAATAATTGTAGTGCAATTTGTCTTTTTAAATTTGTGTTTTGTTTTCTAATAGCATTATCTTTGTCTAGTTCTTTTTTAAATAGAGTTTCAGTTAATATTTTTTCTATACCCATTAAAGCAATTCTCTCTATTGTTTTTGCAAGAATATCTACTAAAATACTTTGTGCTAATTCTTTCATTGACATATTTAATGATTTACCAAGTACAACTGCTTCAGCTATTGATCTTGATACT
>CAACVD010001738.1_pt1 | contig 10344 bp, 5 predicted proteins | sample 2381771 | NCBI WGS metagenome assembly CAACVD01 (sample SAMEA5211965, study PRJEB30684) | marine metagenome | biome: Marine; feature: Epipelagic; material: Water | collected 2015-10-15 | depth 15 m | reverse complement strand
TAGTAGTTCAAAATAACGACCCTCAAAAAAGAGGAAGGGTTAAAGTATTTGTACCTCATATATCACCAACAGTATATCAAAATTGGATTGGCGACGATAAAGATAAATATTTTAAATCTATAGATGGGCATCTACAACCTATAATGGATAAATTAAAAATTATATTACCATGGGCTGAAGTCAGTTGCCCGTTAACTAGTGAAAATACTTCTAAAAGATATAATAATTATTCTAATATAGCTACTGTATCCGATACAAATACTTTTGTTAATTTAAGTGCTAATAGTTCTGCTTCAACAGGTGAAATATATGATCAAAGTAGTTTTAGGTTAAATGATGCGTTTAGTGATAACAGTAATAATGTTAATAATATAAACCCTTATTCATTTAGTTATAAACCTAATACATATTCTAATAAAGCTAAAGGTTCATTTGGTATACCAAGTGTCGGTGCTCATGTGTATGTATTTTTTAGAGATGGTAATAGTCAATTCCCAGTACTAATAGGAACTTCATTTGGTAAGGATGACTGGCAAGGTATTTATGATAATGAAGTTGACTACCCTGGTAAATTTGAAAATTATGATCAAAGCTCAACTGAAGAAGATTATAACGTAACTACTTATAGAAATAAATATGTTTTGAATCAAAAGGGAGGTACATTAGAAATAAACAACACTGACCATAATGAAAAAATAAAACTTACCCATTATTCAGGATCATTTAAAGAATTTAATAATAATACTAATTCAGAATTAGCGACAAAAAATAATCAGAAATTAGTTTTGAACGATGAATATAATACTATAAAAGGTTTTAAAAATGAATTTACCGGTAAAAATTATGATGAGATAGTTTTAAGGGATAAGTATAAAAAAATTGGTAATCTTAATGTATCAGTTTTTGAAGAATGGAAAAAGAAATATGCAACAGTTCAAGATAAAAAACAACTATTCGATATTAAGAGAACTCAAAATAATAATGTTAAATCTAACGGTGATATTATTTTAAGAGTTAATAGTAAACAACAAAAAAGATCTGGTAAGTTTGCTGATTTTCCAGTTACTAAAACTAATAAATATCTAGCTGTTAATAATTTAAATACGTTTGAAAGTACACCATATCCTGCGTTAAATATTTCAGGGTTTGAGCAAGGAGGGCAATCACCCGTATTTGACAATAACCTAAAAGTAATGCAAACAAGTCAAACTCTACAAAAAAATGGAGCTGCTTTAAATTTAGGAACCACAAAAGAAAATTGGCCTAGTGAATCAGGTAAAGGTTTTACAAATGGGGAGGGTAAAAGCCCGTCAACTCAAGATGGTTCATGGGACAAAGAAGATAAAAATTTAAGTACTTTCATTTTGAATATTCAATCAGATTTAATGAGTCAAGAAAGAGATTTCGGTCTCGGTGGAAGTGAAATAATTGAAATCAGCAAAAATAAATTAGAAAATATAGGTACTGTAATGAATGATTATGGTAGTATAAGATTAGACCCTATAGGTAAATTATTATCTAATGAAGTTTTAGTTGGTAGCGAAACTACATATGTTAATAGTGATTCAGGACCTTTATTAGAATATGTTGATGTGCAAGACTTACCCGGTGGTACATACAATTTAAACGTTAATAATAGATATAATGTAATGGTAGGAGCTGGTGGTATTAATTTAAAATCATACGGCCCTACAAATATATCAGGTAGTATTACTAATGTTGCAGGACAACAAGTTAATATTGGTTCAGAAAATGAAGTAAATATAGATGGTAAGGTAATTAATATAAGTGCTGAAATTTTAAGATTACGTAATAAAAGACAAAGACAAGTATTAATTGATAGTAGTTTAGGTGTTAAAAATAATGTTGTTATAGGAGGTGGTCTTTCAGTTGAAGGTGAAACTTACCTGCAGCATGTTACAGCACCAAGTGAGACTCAAGTAACTAATACCACGCAAACATTAGGACAAACAGTGCAAAATGCTATTATAGGTTATGTAAATTATTATTGGACTGATCCTGGCGGAGCTGCTACTGTACCTGTATATGGTGGTACAATGGGAGGGGTACCGCAACCCGATACTATTACTACTTACCCACATACCCATACGTTTGAAAATTTACCTTTAACATTGACTGACAGTAATGAAAGTACTCGTAACTCAGCAAAAAACCAAGGAATAAATGGTGAAAGTAGAGTAATTGCCGCACCTCAGTTTAATACTTTAAAAAGCGGAATTACAGTCGATTCATTATCAGGTCAAGGTGGTGTTGGTCAAACTGATTCATCAGGCACTCTTAGCGTTACATCTTCTGCAGGTAATGTAAATTTCCATAGTTAGATAAAGATTAAATGTTTTGAAATTTGATAGTTGTTGACATGTATTAAATATTATAAAGATGATTAAATTTACAGAATATACAGTTTATAATAGTATTACTAATACTTTATCTGATGATAAATTTGATATTGATAAACCCTTTACCTTTATTGAGTACCTTAATTATGTTAAAGTTATAGATAATAATGATGCTGAAAATTTTACTCAATTTAAAAAATATTTAGAAAACTGGCAACAAACTGATTATACTAATAATAAAAATAATGCTTTAAATATAAAAGCTATATATTTAAATTTTTTCAATGATTTAACTTTAAAATATTCTACTCAAGAACAAAGAAGATTCTTCAACACGATAGATTTATATGATGATGATTCTTTAACTAAAATAATACCATTTTATAGAAATAAAATAGTTGAAATTTTAAATTATTATAGAGAAAAAAGAAATACATTTCAAAGAGAGTTAAGAGAAAAACAAGGTAAAGGTAGTAGTATTAGTGTTAAAGACCAAATAAAAAATAATATTATTAATTTTTTTAATAGCCCTGATTATACTGGAGATCAAGTTTCTTTATCATCTTTAAGGATAGATATGGAATTAGGTTTTGACGATTTTAATGATTATTTTGATATCAACCCTAAAACTGTTACTGCCAGTGAAACTTATTTAACTAATGATATTAATACAAATGCTTTTCTTGATATTGACCAGGCTTTGGTACAGGTCTTAAATGATAATAATATTACTATAACTGAGCTTAACCCTTATAAACTTATTATAGAATTTAATGAATCAAATACTAATTTTTTACAACGTGATGATTTTATAGATTATAGGATTACTAATCAAACTGATACATATAGAGTATTATTTGAAGCTGAATTAGCTGAACATTTAGTAGGTACAGATTATTTTTATCTAAGCACTACTGAAACTGAATATGTTTCAGGTATGTTATTTGAAGCAAAAAATAAAGCTAAAAATTTATTTAACATAAATTTTCCATCCACTTTAGCAAAAGAAAACTTACCTTCAAAATATGAAAGAGATATAGGATTATATTTTAACCCAACAAAATTTTCAATACTAAGAGTGGATGGGGAGTATATTACTAAATTAAAAAATAAATTAAAAAATAATTTTGTTTATATTTTTCCGGACCCTAATCAGTATGGAGATATTGTTAATTTAAGTAATACCAAAAGAGATAATCCATTTAACTTTTTCTTTGATCAAAATACATATAAAAATATTTCATCATCATCTTCAAGAAAATCAGTAAAAGCTAATGAAAGAAATCATTATTTTCATTCATATCAATCATTACAAAATAGAAGAATTAACATTACTAATGATGGAACTTTTAATGACTCAATTACAGATTTAACTAATCATGGTTCGGTTGATAAAATAGAAACTGATATTTTTGGTAATGAATATATTAGTGTTTTTCCGAATAAAGGTGTAATAAAAAATACTTCTGATATAACGGTTGTTTACAATGATGATTTTCGATCTGGAAATACTGTAGATGTATCTGAAAATAGATATGGTGATATAGAAGGTCTTTCTGGTCTTTCAGATAAGATATATTCATTTAAAGAAATTTATATTAAAGATGCAATTACAAAAGTATTAAGACCTTTAACAGCTACTAATTTTGATTTAATATATAATAAGTTTAAATTTAATAACAAATTATATAATGAAATTTTAGAAAATAAAATTACTGATATAAATGTGTACGACAATACTATTAGTATAGATCTAAGTTCATTTTCAATTATTGATACTTTTAATTATGATGGTAATTATATAGAAAATGCTTCATCACCTTTAATAATTGAAAAAGATAATACAAATATATCATTTATTACCCCTGATTGCTATCATAACAATTCAATATATAAATTTAATATAAATCTGAATAATTTTAATAACCCGTTCAATAATAGTTTTTACTTTGAATTGTTTAAATATGATACTCAAAATAAAATTATTGAAGAGGTTAGTACAAGAAATACAGAAACTTCAAGTTATTTTATAGAATCATTTACATTTGATAATCAAGTTAAACTTAGAAAAATAGTTAATAGTACATTAACATATAATAGCTATGATAATACATTTTTATTAACTACTACATTTATTCGTGAAAATATTTTTAATTTTAAAGATAGTTTAGCTTTTCATTATTTTAATTATAAAATAGTTAATAATAAGTTAATTCAAATAAAAAATATATTATACACAAGCTATAATGATAATATAATACCTAATAATAATGAAAAAGTTACAGTAGAAGCTGCAAACCCTGCTAATATAAATTTATTACATGGTAATAAAGATATTACTTTACCAGTTATATCATTTCCAAGCTCAAATACAACTACATCATTAACATTTGCTTATTCAGGAGATATAAATGCTAACTTTATATTAGATCAGGTTGTACAAAATTCTAGCGGGTTTAGTTTATATAAAGCTGAAATTGATTATGGTGATGGTATTACCGAAACTCGTTTTTCAAAATTTTTGTCTTCTGGGGAATTAAAATTAGAAAATTTTTCACATTTGTATACACCTTTTAATGATAGTTTATCTTCCACTGGTTCATTAATATTTTATTATGAAAATGGTAAAACAGCTACAGTTAATTTAACAGTTTTCAAAATAATTACCGATTTAAACACGTTAAATTTTAAATCTATTAATAGTCAAAAAACTAATGGAGATAATTTAATATGTAATATAGTTGATAAAGATCATACAATTTATAATCTTATAGATACTACTTCTGAATCATTTTCTAGCGCGCCATTTATACCATCAACACTTCCTACAATACTGGATTATTCAAGTATTATATCCGGTACTACAATTTCGTTAACAGGAAGATTTACCTCAGGTAGTATTAATATTGAAAATTGGGGGGATGGTACGTCTGAACCTTTAACATCTAACGTACCTGCAGTGCATACATATTCATAATTAACTAAATATACATATGCCTATTAATTTAAATATTTTAGAACCTGTAAGAGATCAAAATGAAGTTGTTATATATAGAGATCTTTCTTTAAATATGAAAACGGGTATTGTTAAAGGTTCTGGAGCTAGTAGTCCTGAAAATTTAAAAGATTTAAATACATCAACTAATTTTGAAGCTATAAAAAATTCATTAATAAATTTAATAAAAACGTTTCCCGGACAAAAAATTTTAAATCCTGAGTTTGGTATGAATTTTGGTGATATATTATTTTTACCAGTTTCAAAAGCAAGAGGTACAACTATAGGTGAAACTATTAATAATTCGTTAATTGGTTTTGAACCAAGAATAAATATAAATTTAGTTGAAGTAATTGCAGATATTGAACAGCAAGAATATGAAATTAATCTTGAAATTACTATACCAGAATTTAATAATAACCGTTTAAATATAAGAGGTAGATTAAACAAATCTGGTTTTTATAGTTACTAATTAAATATATTTATGGCGACAAAAAATTTAACAGATTTTAATTTACCAAGAGATAGTTATGCTGCTTTTGACGCAAAATCTTTAAAAGAATTAATACAAACTAGGCTCAATCAAGGAGGAATTTATACTGATCAAAATTTTGAAGGCAGTAATATGTCATCTATAATTGATGTCATTGCCTATAGTTATCATTTATTACTATTCTATTTAAATCAAACATCTGCAGAATCAATGTTTACTGATACCAGTATTTATGAAAATATGAATAGAATAGTTAAATTAATTGACTATAAGCCTAAAGGCTATCAAACTTCTTTACTTTCATTTGATCTAACGGTAAGCAGTTTATTACCTATTGACGCTTATACAATTAAAAGATATAGTTATATTGTTGCCGGGGGAAATTATTATTCATTTACTGAGGATAGTACTTTTAATAAAACGGTTGTTGGTGATCAAGCATTAACTAATTTTTCTAGCGAAAATATATTAAGAGAAGGACAATATTTTGAATACCCTGAAGTATTTGCTTTAGGGGAAGATTTTGAAAAAGTTATTTTAGCTGTTAAAAGTGAAGATGAAAATTTTGATATTAATATTGATAGCCAATCAATTGATATTTATATACGAGATGCAGATACAAAAATTATAACACATTTTGAAGAAACTACTAATTTATTTTTAGAAGGGCCTGATTCAAAAGCTTACGAAAAAAGATTAAATGAAAATGGTTTATATGAATTTAAATTCGGTAATGGGGTATTTGGTAAAAAGCTAAATGAAAATGATAGTATTTTAATTTATTATATACAAAGTTCAGGTGAAGCAGGGGTTATATCTCCTGGAGTATTAGATGGTAATAAACTTAACTTATTTACTACACCTCAATTTGAAGAAATAAGTAATGATATTTTTAATACTTCGTTTAATTTTGTAACATTAGATGAAATACAAAATTTAAATTTTTCTAATTCATTACAATCAACAGCTCCTGTTGTAAAGGAAGATATAGAAAGTATTAGGAATAATGCATCTAAAAACTTTCAACTTCAAAATAGGATAATTACTTTACAAGATTATAATGATTTTCTTCAAACTAATTTTTCTCAAATACTAAAATCATTTAGCGTAGTTAATAATAATCAATATGTAGATTCTTATTTAAATTATTTTTTAAATATTGGTTTAAATAAACCTAATGATGACAGTAGAGTTTTATTCAATCAAGTAAATTTTAATTCAATTAATCAGGCTAATAATATATACCTATTTTTAGTTTCTAAATTTAGCAATGTTGATGCTAATGACAATTTAAGTTACGTTTCAACATCACAAAAAACTTCAATTATAAATTCATTTCAGGAACAACAACAAGCCAATATTAATGTAGTTCCAGTCGATCCGGTATATACATCTTTTAGTTTAGGTGTACGTTCAGGGGATAATGAAATTATTACCAAAGATATAAAAGATGAATCATTCTTAGTAATTAAAAGAAATGTATTAAGTAACTCTAGTATAGAAGCTACTAAAGAAAGAATTAATAATATTTTTATAAATTACTTTGAAAATTTAAATTTAGGAGATTTAATTAGTTTAAAAGAATTATCAAACCAAATTTTTGATATTGGAGGAATAGAAGAAATTAAATCTAGAAGAATAAAAAATAATATTACTTCTAATGAAATAGATGGTTTAAGTTTATTAGTATTTAACCCTATATATCCAGATAATGATATTAATATCTTAACTAATGATTTAAAATTACCTTTCTTTAAATATCCTTATTTGTCAGGTAAGTCTGTTTTATCAAATATTATAGTAGAGAACGCATAGTATATGTACAGTTTTAATACAGATTACACCTCATTATCGGTGATTGATATCCGTTATGATATATATAATACTAATTTTGAAAAAATTATATCAGATACAACACCTGTTAGTGCAAATTCAATCTTTACAAATAATTTAGGAGGAATTTATGTTGTACCTAATTTTTCAAATGCAGAAGCTAGTATATCTGATACTGATTTTTTTGTAGATTTTGGCGACGGTACTGTGGTAGAAAATAATTTATCTGCTTTTCATAGATATAAAACACCAGGTAATTATCCGTTAACTTTAGTTGTAACTAATAGTGCAGGTTTTTTCTTTAAGGCAATAAAAAATTACGTTTTAAATGTTAATGACCCAGTACCAGATAAAATATTTATAAATCAAGAAGGAACATTACAATATGCAAGTGAAGGTACTATACCGTTTTATATAACTAGATTTAATAGTTTAGAAACATCAAAAGTTTTATCTGCAAATGATTATAAAATTAAACTAAGTGTTGATGGTAATACTTCACCATTACAATTAGAAAGTGAATATTTAGATAATAAAAATTTTCAATATCAAAATAAAAGTTATTTTTTTACATCACCAGATGAAAATTTTGAAGTAATAGAAAGTATAAAGACTAGCAGCACATTTATATATGGTAAATTATCCAATGGGGAATTAATTTTATCAACCTTATCCGCTGCTGATAATCAGCTAGTAGGTACATCAGGCTTTGGAAGTTTTCGTTTCTTCGAACCTACGGCTAAAAAAAAAATTGAGCAAATAGAGACGAAGTATGTTGCGCCTGCACCTCCTTTACCTTCACCGGTTTATTTAACTGAAGCAACTAATCAAGATCTAATTTATTCATCTGAAGGTATACCTTTGATCGATGTAAATGGTAATTTATTGGCATTAAATAATATAAATATTTCTCAATTAAACACTAAACTAACTTAAAATGAAAAAATATTATATATCCTTTACAGACTCTATTCAACAAAATGAACTATATCCATTGGTTACTAATGTAGTTAATGAAAAAAATAGTTACCCTCTCTTTTTTGTAGCTGAATGCACAGATGAACAGGTAGAAGTTTTAAGGAGTAATGAGAATGTTACAGATGTTTCATCTCTCGAATCAATTAAAGAATTAGAAGTTGATGACGCAACTAAACCTGTTAATAATGTTGGACGAAGCTCAACACCCTCTTCAGCTGGTGTGGTCTATGGTGACGGAAATTGGGGATTGATAAGACACAGCAATGATGTCAATCCATATACATCGACGGATACCGCAGCAAATAATACTTACACTTATAATTTTTCTGGCGATGGTGTTGATGTTATATTTCAGAGTGCTTCAATGGTAGATATAGATAATAGCGAGTATAAGACTTCCGGTACTAGTAGAATACAACAATTTCAATGGAATACTTTACCAAATATGTCTGGAATGGAAACTATAAGTTATACAAATAATACGTTTGGTGGTAATATTAAACACGCTGAAGCCTGTTTAGCAATTGCATGCTCGAACACATACGGATGGGCGACAGGTGCAAATATATACATTATACCTCGCGACCAAATAGCAGACACAACAGATTATTTTGATGCTGCTAAAGAATTTCATTTGAAGAAAATAGCTGATGGTAATAGTAGACCAACAGTTTACTTTATGTCGGCTGGTTACACGATGGCTTCTTTTCAAGAACGCATTTTTGAATATAATTTTCGAGGTAACACTTTTACAACATATGCAGGTAAGTCTTTATTTAATAGAGGTGCCGAACCAGGCGTTGGAGGGACTCCTCTTACTAATATTGGATGCAGATTAAAGTTTAGATCTTCTGGAGAAGATTCAAACACCGCCTTACAACCCGTAAGAGTCGTTGGGCAAGCGCTAAATGATGCAGGTGTGATTACTGTTTATAGTGCTGGTAATGAAGGTCAAAAAATCGATCATTCAGGAGGTACAGATTATAATAATAATATAAAAGATACTTATCCATCATCCATATTTAATTACAATACCAATAGAGGCTCTGCACAATGGGCGGACGATTCAATTGTTGTAGGAAATCTAAGTAGTAGATTTAATACTTTTTCTGATGATAAAGAAGAATTAGCTACTAGTTCCAATAAAGGTCCAAGAGTAGATTGCGTCGCCGCTGGTAATAGAATCGATATGAGTGATAATATTAATCAACAAGGTGTATCTATTAGTGGTACATCTTTTTCATGTCCTCAAATAGCAGGAATGGCTGCTTTGGTCTTAGAAAAATACCCATCTACTACTCCAGCACAAATGAGAAAATTTTTTAGAGAACAAGCTATTTCGAGTGAAAATTTGTATGATGGAAAAACGACATTAACAACTGATTTAGGAGACTTTGGTGATCCAGAATATTTTGGTGATGGTTTATCTTGCCAGGGGTATTCAGGTAATATAACATACTTAGACCCTACTCTTCCTTTTGATCCATCAACACAATATGCTTCAGATGTTACTATAACATATCCTGCTGATACAACTACAACACAGGGTCTTAATTATACGATAGCTCAGATTAATACTAAATTAGCTTCTATATAATTTAAATTTCAGGTGTCTAATATATTTGATTATAATTAAAATGATTGAGATTTCTTTAGATCTTCTATTTCTTTACCAAGCCTTTTAA
>CAACVD010000953.1_pt1 | contig 10345 bp, 14 predicted proteins | sample 2381771 | NCBI WGS metagenome assembly CAACVD01 (sample SAMEA5211965, study PRJEB30684) | marine metagenome | biome: Marine; feature: Epipelagic; material: Water | collected 2015-10-15 | depth 15 m | reverse complement strand
TTTAAACGATGATCTAACCGCACCTAAAAATAATATTAATTCAAGTGAGTATGGTCCGAAACAAGATCCTCCAAAAAAAGCGCCGGGAATTACAGCTTGGTTATTGTGGGGAGGCGACGAGAGCGGATCAGATCGCGCAGAAGAGTGGGCTGAAAGAAAAAGAGATCAATATAATAAGCATGAAGAAGAAATGAAAAGAAACGCGCAAGAAAATATGGCTATTAACGCTAAACTTAAAAAAGAGAAAGAAGCAAGGGAGCACTTTGTGAGTACAGCAACAATTGAAAAAGAAGTTAGGCATTTTAATGTTCAGGAAATAGAATGCAGAGATAACGAGGACGGATCACTTACATTAAAAGGTTATGCTTCAGTTTTTGAAGTACAATATCCGGTTAATGATCAAAGAGGAAGTTATTTAGAAAGTATTAATCCCGGAGCATTTAAAAAAACTTTATCTGAAAGAGCAGATGTAAAACTTTTAGTTAATCATGATGGCGTTCCTTTGGCTAGAACTCAATCCGGAACAATGGAATTAAGAGAGGATCAGCACGGTTTATTTGTTGAAGCTACACTTGATCCTGAAAATCCTAAAGTAAAAGAAATAAATTCAGCAATGAAACGCGGCGATATGGACGAAATGAGTTTCGCTTTTGCTGCAGTTAGAGATGAATTTAATGACGATTACTCAGAAAGAAATATTAAAGAAGTTAAGCTTTATGATGTTTCAGTTGTTACTTATCCCGCTTCAAGCGCAACGCAAGCAAACATTAGATCTACTTTTGGAAGATTAAATGAATTATTAGATAGCGAAACCGATCCTGAAAATAAATTGCAGGAAATAAGAAATATGGTTAAAGACCTCGATCAGTTAGATGATCAAAAAGAGATTTCTAAAAATAGTATGTCAATAGATCAAGCGAAAAGAAAACTTGATCTTTTGGATCTATAATAAGAAAAAATCGCGCCGCAATTTTAGATTTATGTTTAATTTGCACCCGATAGAAAATAATAAATAATAGGAGAAAATAGATATGAGCGAAGAGAAAAAAGAATTAACTTTGGTTGATAAACTCGTCGATTCAAGAAAAGCACTCCGTGATGAATTAGATTCTTTAGTTGCAAATGCAGAGGACGAAAAAAGAGAATTAAATGAAGACGAAGCTGCAGATTTTGAAGCTAAGAGCGCAAAAATCAAAGAAAAAGATTCTTTAATCGAAGAAATGAGATCTATGGCCGACAGAGACAAAGAAGTTGAAGAGTCAAGAAAAGTTATGTCAATTGACAATGACGATCTAACTCCAGCTGTTGAAGTTATGTCAGAGCCAAAGACTTATTCTGAAGAAAGTCGCAACTCATTCTTGAAAGACGCCTTTGCCGCTAAAGTAAATGGCGATTTTTCAGCACAAGAAAGAATTGTAAGACATCAACAGGAATCAAAAGAGTCTAGAGATATTGGAACAGACGCATTCGCAGGATTAGTCGTTCCGCAGTATCTAACAGACAAAGTCGCTTTAAAAGCAAGAGCAGGATCACCATTCTACAATGCAATTCCTAAAGCACCTTTACCAGATAAAGGTATGAAGGTTGAGCTTAGTAGAATAACAACAGGATCAGCAACAGCTTTTCAAGCAACTGAAAATGCAGCAATACAAGAAACTAATATGGACGATACCTTGTATTCAGTTAATGTAAATACACATGCTGGACAACAAGACATTTCACGTCAAGCAATCGAAAGAGGAACTGACGTTGAGTCAATTGTATTAAGTGACTTAATTTCTGCATACTATACTAATTTAGATAAAAATCTTATCAACGGTGGAGCTGCTGGACAACCAGTAGGAATCAGCCAAGTTGCAGGTATAAACTCTGTAACTTATACTGACGCCTCTCCGACTGTTGCTGAGTTATATCCGAAACTTATTGACGGAATACAAAAAATTAATAGCAATAGATTTGCTGCTGCAACAGCTATCATTATGCACCCAAGACGCTGGGGTTTCCTAGCAGCTGGTGTTGATGGTAACTCAAGACCATTAGTGTTGCCTGCTGGTAATCAGCCAGACAATGTTTATGGAGTTGGAGAAGCTGCTACTTATGGACAAGTAGTTGGACAACTTGCTGGCTTGCCGGTAATTGCTGACGCTAACATAAGAACAGATCTCGGAGCAGGAACTGAAGACGCTATTTATATAGTTAAAGCAGACGATCATATTCTGTTTGAAGAAACAGGATCACCATTCAAACTTAGGTTTGAAGATGTAGGATCTGGAACTTTAACTGTGAAATGTGTTGTTTATGGTTATGTAGCATTCGCTTCAGGCCGTTATCCAGCAGGTATTTCAGCTATTACTGGAACAGGATTAGCTGCACCTACATTCTAATTAATATAAAATTGTGGTTTAGGTGGATCTGGCAACAGATCTGCCTGACCATATAAGGAAAAAAATTATGAAAAAAAATGATGAACTAATAAATGCTTTATTAGCTGAGCTTAAACATTATGAAACTTTTAAAAACAAAAAAAGGGCAGACGAAGTTAAAGCGGAATTGAAAAAAGCTGGCTGGAAAGCACCTAAAGAAAAAACAGAGACAAAAAAGAAATAGGTTTTAATGGCGATCACTAATGGTTATTGCGCATTATCAGAACTTAAAGCTTATATTGGAATTACAGATTCTAATGACGATAATCAGTTAGAAGACGCTGTAAATTCTGCAAGCAGACAAATTGATTCTTATTGCAGACGTAGGTTTTTTGTTGATGGCGGCGCGAGCGCTAGAAAATACATAGCAAAAGATATTTTTAATTTATATACAGATGATTTTTCAAATAACGATCCAACTGTAAAAATTGACACTGACGATGATGGAACTTTTGATTTAACTTTAGCTGCAGCAGATTTTGAGCTGCACCCATTGAATGGTTTAGCTAATGGAATTGAAGGTTTGCCATTTAATAAAATAGTTTTAATGGACACTGCAAATGATACTTTTCCAACTGGCGATCGTAGAGCAAGAGTCCAAGTTACTGCAACTTGGGGATTTGCTGCAGTACCTGAGCCAATCAGACAAGCTACTTTAGCTTTATCTTCTGAATTATTTACTATGGCTACTACACCTTTAGGCGTTGCTGGAGTTTCTGAATTTGGTGTTGTTATGTTAAGAGAAAACAGAAAAATAACAACTATGATCAAAGACTACAGAAGAGGTGATGGTTTTGGCGTCGCTTAGTTCAGTTAGAGATGGTTTAAAAACAACAATTGAAAATGTATCTGCTTTAAGAGTCCATGATACAATTCCAGATATTATAAACCCTCCGGGAGTTGTAATTTCTCCCGATCGTATTGAATTCGCTACTTCAATGCAAAGAGGTTTTGATGAATACAATTTTGACTTGCTTGTCTTAGTCAGCAGGGCTAGTAGCAGATCAGGACAAGATGAACTTGATTCTTATATAACAGGATCAGGATCTAATAGTATAAGACAAGTTATTTTTAACAATGCTACATTAGGATTATCGGAAACTGACGCATTCGTTGAGTCAATGACCGGATATAATGCTAGTTATGAAGCAAACGGCAGAGCGCTTATTGGCGCAAACCTAAGCGTTAAAGTTATAACTAAAGGAACAGCATGAAAGTAAAAATTATATCTGACAAATTAGTTTTAGGAAAAAAAGATGAAGTAATTGATCTTGATAATGGTCAAGCCGAGTCTTTAATTAAATCAGGTCACGTTAAAGAAGTTAAAGCAAAGAAAAAAGCTAAGGATAAAAAATAATGGCTGCTTTTATATTAAAAGACGGTAAGTTTGTTTTAAATGGTTACGATCTTTCAGGATTTGTAAGGTCAATGGATCTTTCATTAAGTACAGCTGAAATAGATGTTACGACAATTGATCAAGATTCAATAAAAAAAATCGGTGGTTTAGAAGATCTAAGTATTTCAGCAGAAGGTTTTTTTGAAGCAGGAGTCGATAAACCAGACGAATTATTTGGATCAAATTTAGGATCTAATGTAAATTTTGCTGTTGCTGCAGATAATGGAAAAGGAAATTTTGCGTATTTTGGTGGTGGTCTTGAAACTAGTTATTCAATATTTGGTGCCGTTGGTGAAGCTGCACCGTTCCAATTTAATGGATCAGGAACAGAAACAAAACACGTTAAAGGAACAATTGAAGATCCGGGAACAACAGCAATCACAGCTAACGCTAATACAACTGGATTTGAATTAGGTGCTGTTACTTCTGATCAAAAACTTTATGCTGCAATATTTGTTTTTACTCCTTCCGGTACAAGTCCGACGCTTGATGTAAAAGTTCAATCAGATGACAATTCAAGTTTTACTTCTGCAACCGATCGCATAACATTTACTCAGGCAACCGGCAAAACTTCAGAAATTAAAACAGCAGACGGGGCTATAACAGATACTCATTACAGATTTAATTATACGGTTGGAGGATCTACTCCAAACTTTACACTTTTCGGAATAATCGGAAAAAGATAAGAAAGGATAAACAATGGCTGCATTCGTACTTAAAAACGCTTCGGTGGTTTTAAATTCGGTCAATATCTCAGATCACGTGGCCTCGGTAACATTGGATATGTCAGTTTCAGAAATTGAAACAACAGCAATGGGTGATGACAATATCACTAGAATCGGGGGCCTAAAGGACGGGAGTCTTAGCTTAGAATTGCACCAAGATTTTGCTTCGTCAGAAACTGACGCAACAATAAATGGCGCATTCGGTACTGTTGTTTCTTTCGTCGTAAAAGCAGATGCTGGATCTGTGGCTGCTACTAATCCAAGTTATACAGGATCAGTACTTGTTTCACAGCATACTCCAGTTGCTAACGGCGTAGGGGAACTCGCTACTCAAAGTTTGACATTCCCTCTTTCTGGAGCGGTAACACGCGCAACCAGTTAGGTTGAGATATACGTAAAAAATAGAGGTCCGGCTGGATCTCTATTTTTTTTATTAGCTATAATTAAAGAAACATAAATAAATAAAGAAAGGATAAGCTTTCCATCTTTAAGACTTTATGTCAGAAAACGCGTTGCCCCTGCAGCGCGTTTTTGTTTTATGTACCCTAATTCAATTTAAAATACTATAATCAAAGCATGGCAAGAACAGAAGTAAAAGGTTTAAACGAAGTTAGGAAGGCATTAAGACAAATGGATCCTGAATTAGTTAAAGAGTTTAAAACTCAATTTAAAGCTGTTGGTGAGGAAGTTGCTGCAGATATTCGGCCAAATGTGCCGGTTTCTGATGGTAAAAGAATAAACGGCAGAAGAGTTGCAGGAGGAAGAGCAAAAAAATCTTATAAAGCAACGCAAGCTGGAACAACTACTTTTGTGCAAATGGGATCAAATACAACTGCTAAATATGTACCTTGGTTAGATTTTGGAGGTACTTTAGAGCCAACTGGAAACAGAAGGAATACTCAAGTTAGGCCGTTTATTAAAGAGGGCCGTTATCTATATCCCGGAATTGCTGAAAATAGTGAAAATATTACTGAAGCTGCAGGCAAAGCTTTTGATAAAGCAAAAAGAAAGGCAAAATTATAATGGAAGAGTTTGATCTTAAAGTTATTTTATTAGACGGATCTGAATTTACTTTTAGTTTAGAAATGTTTGATTTAATAGAATACGAAAGAAAATTTAAAAAACCTTCATCAAGATTAGAAGAAGGATATTTAGAAGAGTTATTATTTATTGCATATACTCACCTCAAAAGAAAAGAAAAAATTACTGAAGATTTTGAAGGGTTTGCGCAACAAGTTAAAACTGTTACAGGAAACGAAGCTAACTTGGGAAAAGAACAAGAGGCGGAGTAATTGATACGATCGCAGCAATAGCTAGCGAAACTGGCATTCCGCCGCAGAACTTAATGGCCTTAGACTATGATATTTATAAAGCGATCTTAGACTATTTAGAAGATCGTAACAGAAGGAACAAGCATGGCAGGTAGGCAAGTTAAAGTTGCCATTATTGGTGACGCAAAACAATTCAATAAAGTTTTAAATGAAACATCAACTAAATTAGGAAGATTTGGATCTGATGTAACCGAAGTAGGAAAAAAAGCGATCAAAGGTTTTGCTGTTGCAGGAGCGGCAGTTACAGGTTTTGCAGCTAAATCTATTGGAGAACTAAGCACATTCCAAGCAGGAATGAATGAAGTTTTTACATTGCTTCCGGGAATATCCGGAGACGCAATGAAAGAAATGACAAAGCAAGTAAAACAATTTTCAAAAGATTTTGGAGTTTTGCCTGAGGATGTAATACCTTCTCTTTATAATTCTTTATCAGCTGGCGTTCCGCCTGATAATGTTTTTGCATTTTTAGAAACAGCAAACAAGTTAGCTAAAGGTGGAGCAACAGAATTAGGTACAGCGGTTGATGGTTTATCAACAGTAATCAATGCGTTTGGCGCAGATGTTATAGACGTTGGAACAGCTTCAGATTTAATATTTACTGCTGTAAAAGGTGGTAAAACAACAGTTGATGAAATATCAAGATCTCTTTTCCAAGTTGCTCCGGTTGCTGCAGGTTTAGGAGTTGAGTTTGGAAATGTTACTGCTGCTTTAGCAACATTAACAGCTTCAGGTACTCCAACAAGCGTAGCTGCAACTCAGTTAAGAGCGGTATTTGCAGAACTATCAAAGCCAACAAGTAAAATTTCACAAATATTTGGCGATTTAGCAGGAAAAGATTTTGCAGCATTTATTAAAGAAGGCGGCAATGTAAAAGAAGCTTTAGATCTAATTGCTAAGTTTGCAGATGAATCTGGAGTTTCAATGTCAGCATTTTTCGGATCTGTTGAAGCTGCAGGTGCTGCGCAAGTATTAACAGGAAAAGGTGCAGATAAATTTGCACAAGAATTAGAAGCGGTAAATACTGCAGCCGGCGCCACGAATGCGGCCTTTGAACAAATGGAAAAAGGTTTGCAACCTACTATTGATCGTATAAAAGCAGCTGGACAAGTTTTAATGTTAGATATTGCAGAAAAAATAGTTCCGATCGTAGAGCCAGCGTTAATTAAAGTTAAAGAAGCGTTTGATATTATATTGCCAGCTATTGATAAAGTAGTTGCAAAAATTCAAGAATTTACTACTTCAGGACCGTTTGTTGAATTTGTTGATAAAGCTAGAACAAAATTAGAAGAATTACAAAAAGCTATTCAACCGGTAATAGATCGCATTAAAGAATTCTTTGATGAAAACCCAAGATCAAAATTTGCTGCTATAGCTGCAACTATAGGAACTTTATTAATTCCAATTGTATTTGCTTTAGTTTCTGCATTTTCAGTTTTATTTAGCCCGATCGTATTAATTACAGGAGCGATCGCCGCACTAGCCGCAGGATTTACTTATGCTTATGACAATGTTGAAGGGTTTAGAAATTTTGTAGATAATTCAATTAAGTTTTTAAAAGATCTATTTCAAAGATTTGTAGCGTTTTTTCAGTCTGATGGTTTTGTTGCTGCGTTTCAAAAAGGTTTAGCAATCGTAAAAGTTAATTTTGATATGATTAAAAACGTTATTAATGGAGTTGTTGGATTTATTAAAGCACTTTTTAAAGGTGATGTTGGAGAAGCTGTAGAGCAACTTAAATTTACTTTTAAAGGATTATTAACATTTTTTAAATCAGATTTTAATTTATTTAAAGTTTTAAAAGATTTATTTTTTAATGCAATGGACAAATTACGCGATCTATTAGTTCCTAAACTTAAAGACTTTGGAACAGGATTTTTAGAAACTATTTCAACTGTTTTAAAAACTTCTGCTGGAGTTGTATTAGAAGGAATCAAATTTGTATTTAATAAAGTAATTGACAAATTAAACGGTTTTATTAATGATCTTAATGCAGGTTTAGGTTTTAGTTTTTTTGGAATTGATATAGATCCGCCAGATATTCCTAACATTCCAAGATTAGCAAAAGGTGGTATTGTTAGCCAACCTACGTTAGCAATGATCGGCGAGAGCGGGCCTGAGGCGGTCGTACCTCTCTCTGGTGGCAATCAAATGGGATTTACTGCGAATATTACAGTAAATGCCGGAATGGGAGCAGATGGAGCTGAAATAGGATCTGAAATCGTGGATGCCTTGAAAAAATATCAACGATCAAACGGATCAATTCCTATAACAGTTGGAAATAGCTTAAGCATTGTCTGATGGATTATAAACTTTCAATTGGATTTACAACTGATACTTTTACTCTTGATGATGTTATTCGAGGGGTTTTAGACGGATCCGCTGGATTAGGTGGAGTTACTGAATTTACAGATGTAACAGCTGACGTGCAGCAAATAAGTATTTCAAGAGGCAGATCAAGAGAAACTGATGAATTTAATGCAGGATCTGTTTCTTTTACATTAAGAAATGAAACAGGAAAATATAATCCTTTAAATACAGCAGGACCATATTATCCGGGAATTGAGCCATTGATGGAAGTTAAGGTTGAAGCTTCGCATAACGGATCTACTTATTACACAATTTTTAGAGGTACAATTGACGACTGGTCAATTCAATATCCAAGCAAAAAAGAATCGTTTGTTTTATGTAGAGCTTCAGATTCAATTGCTTTATTGTCATCAACAGAAGTTTCTGTTACAAGATCTGCTGAATTATCTGGAACAAGAATAACAGCAATATTAAACGACGCTTCGGTAGGTTTTCCTTCTTTATTAAGATCTATAAATACAGGAAACACAACTTTGCAATCAGGATCGCAAAGCGGAACAACAATTGACGTTTTAAGAAATATTGAGCAAAGCGAAAATGGAGCATTATTTGTTGATCGTGAAGGTAAATTAACCTTTAAACAAAGATCAAGTACGTTTCCTTCAGGTAGCCCTTCAATAACATTTTCTGATGATGGATCAGATTTTTCTTATATGCAAACTCAATTAAATTTAAACGATGATCTTTTATTTAACCGCGTTACTGTACAAAGAAAAAACGGAACAGCACAAACTAAAACAGACGCGACAAGCCAAGCTAAATATAGAGTTAGACAATTAACAAGATCTGATCTAAATATGTCAGATGACACTGAAGCAGCAGATTCAGCATTGTTTCTTTTAAATAAATTTAAAGATCCAGAAACAAGGTTTGCAGGATTAAATATTTCTGTAGATAAACTTTCAACCAGCCAACAAAGTTCGCTTGCGCAACTTGATTTGGCCGATATAATAAAAGTTGAATTGACACCTATTGGCGAAGGATCTCAAAAATCTAAGCTACTAAGTGTTAATAATATGATTTGGAGCATTAAACCGGGATCATCAAACATAACGATCGGAACGGCTGACGCAACAAATTTAACGTTTTTAATTTTAGACGATACCGAATTTGGTAAATTAGATTCGGCAAAGTTAGCTTATTAAGGAGCAATATGGCATTATCAGGATATAAAGAATTTACGGTCGGCGAAGTTTTATCTGCTGCTGATGTTAATAATTTTCTTATGCAGGCCGTTATGGTTTTTGCAGATTCTAGCGCAAGAGATTCAGGAATTGCTTCATCAAAAAGAGAAGAAGGCCAATTTGTATTTTTGAAAGATACAAATACTTTACAATTTTATGATGGAAGTTCTTTTGTGGATTTTATTGGCGAAGGTGATATTACCGGAGTTACGATCACAACTTCTGGAACTTCTGGTTTATCTGGAGGAGCTGCTGCAACTTCAGGAGCTTTTGCTTCAACATTAGTTATTGCGCCTAATAGTGCAACTTCAGCAACAGTTGCTTCAGCCGATTTAGTTTTAATAGGTGACGCTGACGACAGCAATAATTTAAAAAAAACAACTGTAGCCGATATTGTGGCGCTTGCTCCGGCTGGCGTTAGTCTCGGTTTAGTATTAGCATTAAGTTAAGAAAGGAAATATAAATGGCCGATACCCTGCATTCTGTTCAAGGAGTCCTCGGGACTTCTGCTGGTGATATTATAGACGCAGTTCCTTCATCCACTACAGAAACAGCAATTGGAATTTTGCTTTCAAATGTTTCTGGAAGTAGTGCTGACGTTACTGTTGATTTATCTGTTACTAAATCAGGCGGATCTTTACGACACATTTTAAATAATGTTTCGCTTCCGTTTGGAACAACAATTGAAATACAAACAAAGATTGCATTGGAAACTGGAGATAAGTTACAAGGACTTTGTTCTGCAGCCTCTAGTGCAGAATATAATGTATCATTTTTGCGACAAACCTAAAGGAGTAACTTATGGCTTACTTAGGTACGCAACCAAATGATGTAAAAAAGAATATAGGTTTATATACACCTAGCGAAATATTACAACTAACTAAAGACGGTAGTTGGGGTGGTAGCTTAGAACTTATTG
>CAACVD010001735.1_pt1 | contig 10359 bp, 16 predicted proteins | sample 2381771 | NCBI WGS metagenome assembly CAACVD01 (sample SAMEA5211965, study PRJEB30684) | marine metagenome | biome: Marine; feature: Epipelagic; material: Water | collected 2015-10-15 | depth 15 m | reverse complement strand
CCATTTCAGCAAGATTAGTTTGTGGTGTATCAACCCAACTAATCCATTTGCGGCCCAAAGAATCTACAGGTACTGCTGGCAATCCTCTGACTCTTAATTCTTCCAGGCCATTATCATTCGTTCTAATTACATATGTATCAGCTCCAGCCAAAACTTTAAGAACTTCTGTTCCGTATGAAGATACCCAACCATCAGGAGTACGCATTAGTAAAGGTAGTCTGCGTACCAAGTTATCTGCATCAGTACGAGCAACTGCTATACCTTGACTGGCGTTATGTTTTAAAACATCTATATTTTGTATTACACCTGTAGCCATCATCCCACCAGTATTTTCAGGTCCTAAAATAACAGCACCGGATGTAGGGGGATATTCACCTTTACCTTCAAACATAGCTAAAACACTTGGAGAAAATTTTAAAGCTTCAGTAAACTCAAAGTCACCACCAAACCTATCAGGTTGTGGAAAAGCCATAACCCAACCTACGCCCATAGCTCCTTGTCTTAATAAATTAATATGTATTTGAGCTAATGTTTGTCTAGATAAAGGATAACCACCCTCATTAGCTATATCTTCTTCTGTTATATTTAAAATAACAAAATTATCTGATTCTTCTTTACTAACAACAAAACTATCAAAGGTTTTTAATTTTAATATTTCGTAAGCTATCGGTTGAAAATAGTAAACGGATCCAAGTCCTATAAATAAACTCAAAAATATAATAGTTTTTTTCATCCTGATCCTTGTTTTATTGTTATTGTTGTTGAAGATCCACCATTAATTTTAACCGTATTAGATACTCCATCTTGTATAAGTATAATTGTATAACTGTCGGATCCATCTAAATTAAGTTTTGCACTTTGACTGACCGTTCTAGTTAAACTTATGTTTTGACCAGATACAATTGTAGTTATTTGGGTATCCTTATCTTGCCCTATTTCTGTACCTACAATACGAATACCTACACCACCTTGTTTCAAAGCATCTTCTTCTTTGGATATAGCGAGAGCATCTAAGACGTTAAGAAGATCCTCAAGAAAATTTACATCTAAATAATTTACATCAAGCTCAGTAAATTCTAAATCTTCTTCTGCATCTAAAAAATCTTCTGCTAGGTAGTCAATATCCAGATCATCAAACTCTAAATAATCTACGGCAGCTTGTGTTTGTGACTCTTCTATTGATTGTTCTATTTCTTGTGGTGGATTAACTATTAGCATGTTATCAATTAAATCTAAGGATATGTCTAAGGTCACCACATTAGTAGGATTATTTTCAAATACAGATACTGTTGTTGCCTGGTATGGTTTATTAAGAGTCACACTACCCATACCAGTAGACACAATTATCTCTCCACTAGATATACCATTTTCGTCTGGTAATAGTATGACAAGAGATCTACCTAACTCATCTACGGTACAAGTAAAGTCTGTACCTCTAATAGCTATATTAGCCGTAGGTGTGCGAATAGATATATTGCTTTTGTTGTTAAATTTACCAGTAATAAAACGAGCGGTACCACTAGCAAATTTAAGTGCCATCTTTGATTTAGACGGGTCTGGATCGTAGATGTATTCATCTATAACCAGTTTAGAATGTTCAGTTAATTTTACTGTAGAAGAATCTTCAAAGGTTATAGCAACTCTGCCCGCTTCTGTACGGACATCATCCATTTGTTGTATATCAAACTGTAATTCAGCTCCGTAAGCCTTATCTCTTAGGACTTGTGCGTTGCCTCTAACTTCTGAAATAGAGCCTATCTCAACAGACGAATGAAGTAGTTGCGTCTGACTGAGTAACACAGACAGTACCGCTAGAGCCATTAGATGTAATTTTAAGCCAGTCATTATCTGATGTAGACTCCTGATCTATATTAAAGGTTCTGCTTCCTCCTACATGCGTAAGATGAAAATATCCACCTGCATATCCATCACCATCATAAGTAACTGTATTATCGTTACCGTCTAAATTCATATAGTTTGTAGCACCATCAACATCTATTGATGCAGTTATGCTGTTACCACCACCTTGCACAGTCCAGTCTAAATCTAGATTTGCTGCTAACGCGGCCATAGCATGATTTAAGGTCATAGTATTAGTATTCCCCGTAACCTGTACGTTTACGTTAGAACCATCAGCTCCTGTAGCGTTAGTTTCGTCTGTAGACATATTGAATGTATTGGTATCACCTATGAATGAGAAGTAGCCTGTATAGTTATCTGCCCATATATCGCCTAAGAATTTGTTCGTGTTACCTTTTTGTAAAACGTCTAAAGTCATAGTCGTACCGTCAATATCTAAAGCGGTCATACTGCCTGCCGTAGCGTCAGCTCCTCCTATGATGTTGCCACTACCACCAACTTGTTCTATATCTAGGTTAGATGTAGCACCTGATTGGTCTATAAAAATTTCATTATCTGCACTTATCAAATGTAGAGATAAAATTAACAAACCAACTCCAACTAAAATCGCCTTGAAAAGTTCAAGAACTTGTTTTCCAGTATCCTTGTTCATATCCTTCCTCTATTGTTTGTAAAACAGCCGTCTCGATAGCCATTTGTAAAGCAATATTTATAGACTCATTTTCTACTATACCGCTCTCTATTTCAACTAATTCGGTATTATTTGCATAAAATCTGAACACATCTGAAGATACAGATGCACTCAATATTGACTTGGTTACTAAGACTTCAATCAAGATTTTACCCGTACTAACCGATACTGTACGCAAAGATATTGTTACAGAGTCTTGCCTATATTCTTTTGATGCTCCTATACCTAAATATCTTGCTCCAGCTCCTCCTGATTTCATATTAGTTTCGTAACCTACGACACCACCTTCCATTAGTAAACCAGCAAACAATAAAGGTTTTACCTTTTGTTTTTCATCAAAGTTTTCTCTAGTAGTACGTATAATCTGTCGTTCTTTAGTTAGATTGTCTAACCCTTTACGCTCTACTACATCAAACACATTAGAATGTTTTAAGGCCCTTATAAGATAAGCATCAGGAGCCTGGGTAATTGCAGTACTAAAACTTGCATATTGGCTGTTAGATCTACGTTGACCCGTATCATCTTTGAAAGAGTTTGGATAAACCGCTACTACAGGTTTTTTTATAGGTATCGGAGCATCTGATAAATTGGTAAGTAAAGCTCCAACTTCTGCTGATTCAATACTTCGTATTGGCGGTATGCCGTTATATAAAGGATCTACAACTAATGCACAACTAGAAAGTAAAAGAACCGAGAGGTACAGTAATTTCTGTTGTATTGCCTTCTTCATCTGTAATTATTAATGTTACCTTATCGTCTTCTACTCTATATTCTATTGTGTTGCCTTCTAATTCAAGAACACCAAAATCAGAAGCAGTTTCACCAAACAAACTATCAACTAACTGTCTGCTTAGTTGTGCGTATATTCTACTCTCTAAATTACGTATAAACCTAGCAAGCGTAGTGTTTTCTGCTTCTCTTTCTAAATCTTCTACATAAGCTTGTATCTCTTCGCGTATAGCTTCTTTTCTATTGAACTCTTGGTTTTCTATAGTCAGATAATGACTGGAAGTATTAACACCTGAAAAGCTAGGGTTCTTAAATTTGTGTGTCATTTCATCTGCACTTAGATAAGCAACAAATAATGTGATGCTTAGAATGCTTAGTATGATAAAAAGTTTATCCCACCTATCCATTTCTTCTATCTTTTTGTTGTTTAATCAACTCTTCTAATTCCTTCTTGCTTTTTATTTTTTGGTTCTGCTGTTTCATTTTTCCCCTCGTTCTCCCTTATTTCCAAAACAGTATTTACCTTTTGTTGCAACCTTATCATGTCTTGATCTAGTAATCTTAATTGATCGGTTAAACGAATTATAGTTGCTTTCATCTCTTGGACAGAGGGATCTATCTTATTAGTTATTGTTTGCCAGACAAAATATACAAAATAACCTAAACCTACAACCATAACTACTGGAAATCCAAAGTCTGCGACTATCTGAACTATATCCATTTAGTCTCTTCTAGCGTCTATTTTACCGTCTTCTACAAAGTTTTCTGCTCTTGCTATACGGTCTAGATCAGGAGGTAGATTGAGAGCGCTAGAAACGCTTGTATCTATACGAATCATGTCATTATTCATAATAGATGCTCTAGTAATTAACATTTTGGTTATGCCTTGTACGGTTTGTATTTCACTAATCAAACCATCCATAAGTTGTTTCATAACTAAAAATATAAAATAGGCCATTATAAGTGCGCCAGCAATAGGTAAACCTAATTCAGCGATCAGATTGAACGCTTCCAAGATTAATCCTCGCCTTTAAACTTTTTACTTTGTCCAGATGTCCCAGCGTAAATACCAAATACTGCCGCCATAGCTCCTACAACTACAGATACTAAAGCTGATTGTTCTAGGTTTGGTTCAGGTATGGTCATAAACCAGGTAACTACTTTATATAGTAGTAGGATGTAGACGCTGACAAACACTCTAGGGAAGATTCGCCAAGCGTCTACTGTTTTCGCTAGATGAATCCATTTTTGAAATGGGTTGACTGATAGATAGTTGGGTGAAACGTCTATGTCTAGTTCTAGCTTCTTTTTTATAGTTGGTTCGTTGTGTAGTTCCTCTTCCATCTATAAAAACTTTGTAAGAACTATGGCTCCTACCATAAAGGGGTAAACACCCCAGAGCATGTTCTCTAATTTTTTAAACTTTTCTGAGCCTTCATCAAGACGCTTTTCTATGTTTTGATAGCGAATAGCACATTCTTTTTCATGTGAACTAATTTGATTCAAAGCATCTTTTGCTGTTGCCATTATTTCTTTGCTTTTTTAACTCTTATTTCTTCGTAGGCTTCATTAACATCAGGTGTCGATTCATCGTCACCTACGAATTTACCATCTTCATCTCTGGCTCTGACTTTTTTTCTTTCAGTGCCAGTGAAGACATCCACTACCTTTTTCCAAAAACTCATGTTATTTCTCCTTAGCTTTACCAATATTTAAAGCTAATAAATCTATTAACTTATATAGCTTACCTATCCATATATCATCTTTAGGTGTTGGTGTAGAAGCAGCTATAAAACTAGAAACTGTTACTATTATTGTAATCCAGCTAATCGCGTCAATTAACATTTCCATTACTTTTCTCCAATCTTCTTAGTGATTGATTCAACTTGAGGTTCTTCTTCTTGTTGAGAGTCTTCCGCTAGATTTTGTATCTGTTCCATAGTTTGTTTGCGTAACATAGCTATAGCTTCTATTTCTCCACCCTTCCAAGCTCCTCTTTCTGTTGCTACGTCTAATATTTGTAGCATGTTTACAAAGTATTTTTGTTCCATATTTTTATCCTAGTTTTTTAGTTACTGTAGTTGGTGTTATTTTTGCTGCTATCTTTGCATCTAAACTTTTTTTCATAGCTGTAACAGTATCAGCAGTCAAAGCCGCTTCTACCCAACCCTGTACTTTAGCGGCATCAAGACTTGACCAGTTTGTAAAACTAGATAAATCAGATGTATCTAATGCTTGTGCGCCAAGAGTTGTGGCAGAATATTGAATTGTATTTCCGTCTACGTCTGTATATGAATTAGTATCGTCTGTAGCTTTCAGTCTCCAATGAACTTTATGAACTACATTTGATTTACCACTTTTTGTAGGATAAGTGTCACATGTAGATACATCCCAAGTATAATTTATTGCCATATTTTTATCCTTCTAATGTGGTTACTCTTGCTTCTAATTCTAGTAATGCTTTGGTTAGTAAAGGTGTTAATTTACTTTGGTCTATAAGCTGTCCATCAATGTTACCATCTGCGTCTACTGCATCTTTTGCTCCTACTATAGCTTCTGGAATAACACTTGAAACTTCATGTGCTAAAAAACCATCTACTAAAGTATTTGTGTCGTCTGCAATAAAATTAAATCTAGCGGGTTTTAATTGCTTTAATCTTGTAGTTGCATCCCATGTATAGTCTACGTTTTCTTTCAAACGATAATCTGAACTTGTTGCATAGATTGTACTAGAGCCATTTGTGTTTATTGCACCTACTTCATTACCAAATTCATTCGCATTTTCGTGAAATGAAATTGCCCTACCCACATCACCACTAGCTCTGCCTGTTCTTACATTGATTGCATAAACTGAGGTGCTACTCTGGAACACGTTAAGTTTTGCTCCACCTAATCTTGCACCATTAGTTGTGACTCCTACATGACAAGTATCATCAGTTTTTATACCAAAAGCTTCTACGGGTGTAGAACTACCATCTGGAGATACACTAAATATTAAATCACTTGGCATATCACTTGTGCCATGTGTACCAGAAATTTTAGCCTCTATAGTTGCTCCTGAGTAAAAACCATTGGTGTGATAACCCCTAAAATTAATTGAGCCTAAAAAGTCTCCGTTATTTGTGTTTGCTTCTGAGCCTAAACTACCTCTAGCTTTGTTAAATACTAAAGTAGGTGCTTGTGTACCAGATTGGCTTCTTTGTATAGTTGCAGCGTTATTTTGTACGTTAAGTGAAGTTACGTTATCAACATCCCTAGCATCAAAAGTTGTGTTTGTTAGAGCAGACGTATCGTGAATCAAAACACCTGTAGGAAAAATAGCTCTTCCCGCATCGGACATATCAAGGGTAAGAGCTGTGACTTCAGAGCCACCATCATTACCAAAAAAGGCTATATCAGCATCTTGTATTGTTGCTTTTATTGATAATTTATCACTACCGCCTTTTGCCAAAAATCCAAATTGTGTGCCACCATCTTTTAAAGATATTGTTCCATCGTCTGCATCAAGAATAATGTCTCCTGCGACATCTATTGTTAAATCACCACTGGATAAATCTATCTCTGTCCCATCTATAGTAATGTTGTCTACTGTGATACCACCATCAACATCTAAGACTCCACCAGAAGAAAGTGTCATTTTACTTGTTGCTGCTTCACTAGCTCCTGTCATAAAAGACAAACTAGTAGCGTTACTTGAGGCACTAAAATCGCCCTCTGAAATTGCTTGAATAGCTGCTGCTACTAATATTGCATCTGTTCCCGCGCCTTCATCTGGAGCTTGAAAAGATATTTTTCCTAAAACATCGTTTGCTGCTATATCTGTTTCAGATGTCTGTAAAGTAAGAGACATAGGGTTATCATCCCCTGTACCTACATTTTTAAGTGTAACGGCTCCAGCCTCAGTTATAGAAATAATTGGTGTTGTTCCAACTGTGCTGCCTAAACCTACAAGTAAATCGTCTGCTGAATCGTCTAGTGCTATATAAAAATCTTGAGCGTTACCATCAAAAACAATTTTAGTATCTTCGGCACCAGCATCACCTATTGTTAGTGTGGGTGTTGTTCCAGCTAGTGTCACGTTTGCATTTGCAGTAAGCAGTCCTGAGACTCCTAATGTCCCAGTTATGGTAGCATCACCACCTATAGAGGCATCATCTGTAACTGTTAAATCATCTTCTACTTTTAGATCTACTGTATTTAAACTAGCGAAAGCATCAACTACTGCTGCCCCACTACCAGCACCATCCAAATAAACTGCTTTTGTATCACCTGGGGGTATTGTTATATTAGCTCCAGAACCTTGTGAAATAATAATGTTTTGCGAACCACTTGTTCCATTTTCTATAAACTGCATTCTACTTATAGTGTTAGGTGCAATCGTAATCGTACAAGCTGAATCTAGTGTACCTGTGTATTTGAGATACATAGCTCTACCAGGATCCGTAGATCCGTCTGCTACAGTTGTGGTGTGTGTGTCTGCGTTAGTAGTTATCGCCTCGGTTCCAAAGCCTAATGCCTCACCAATCAACTCCAGATTGGTATTTGTTGAAGTTCCCCAAGTGCCTGACTCATCACCAGTAGCTATTTCTTTCAGTCTTAAATCATTTACATAAGTAGCCATTAATATCTCCGTTCAATTGATTATATTACCTTTCTTGTGGATAGTTAAGCAACATCTTCCCAGTTAGGTGTTTGGGCCTCGTTGATTGAAGTAAAGTTAGATGTTTGTGAATCATCAATAAGTGACCATACTAAAACTGATCCTACTGATCCTGTTGCACTTTGTCCTGTAGGGAAAACGTTTGCCTCTGCATCTGTTGTTACAGACCCTAAAGCACTTGTTGCAGTACCTAATGAGACTGATATGTTGTTGTTAGATATGGTAGTTGCAGTACCTAAAGCGCTTGTTGCGGCTTGACCTGTTGGGAATACATTTGCCTCACCATCAACTAATACTGATACAGATCCTACTGTTCCAACTGCACTAGGACATACAGCTACGGCTTGTGCATTTACACCTACTCCAGATACACCACCTGTTGCAGCCTGTCCTGTAGGAGTTGCGTTAGCTTTTGCTACTGTAGATACAGTACCTAACGCAGAAGTAGCAGCACTAGGTGCAGATATTTCAACGGGTAAGGCAGTTCCCCAGGACCCTTCGCCCCAAGTTCCGCGACCCCAACCGTTAATATTAGCCATATAAGGCTTTTAAGCTATTCTTATAATAGCCGTACTTGCTGCTGCCGCAGGAAAAACTACCGTAAAATCACCTGCGGTTGAAGTTTTATCTCCACCAAAATCAATAGTAGCTATTGATTTATTACTATCAGATGAATTATAGATCATACAGCCTCTAGCGGTTACGGTAGCCGTACCAAAGGTTAAATCAGCAAAATCAGTAAACCCTGTAGTGCCGCTTGAAGTTGGATCTACTCTAGTAAGGTTTGCACCTCCTGAAGTGTAATTTGTACCTGATGCTTGTCCAGTAGTTGTAAACGCAGTAGTAGTAGCACCTAAAGTAGCAGAACTTGTATATAAAGCTAATTTAAAAGTGTCACCACCCGAGTTTTTAAAATTATGGATAGCTTCTAGCAGCTCTTTTTTAAAGCTGGTTGTTAGTGTTGATGTGATAGCCATATTTATATCCTTTTTACAATTTTAGCTACATCTTCTTCACCAGCCGTCATAAGCTCTTGAATTAAGGTAGCCTTATAAGATTTTATAGCATTATGTATATAAATCAAACTTACTTGATATATCAAATCTTTATAGGCTCTAGCTTGCTCTTTTATGTATGGATCTTCACTATTGCTTGAACTTACAATCTTTTCTGTAAGTCTTTCTGCCCAAAACTCAGGAGGATGACCACCATAATTACTTGTTTTAGCCTCTATAAGGCCTAAACCAGGCATACCTGCGGGAGTTACTTCATCTACCATTTTTTAGGCTCTACTGACTTGAGATGAGAATCATGCCTATCTATCAATACAGGTTCTTGTTCTTGTTTTACTATTTCCAAATCATTTATACGTTCTAATTTGATTCCTTCTTCATCAACTAAAATAACGTAAGGGTTTTTTAACCTATGGTAACCGTAGAGTTTTTGTTCTGCTGGCACATCTGTATCTAATAACCCAGAAGTATGTGCAACTTCAACTTGCATACCGGCTGATATACATTTACTTAGCCAAAACTCTACACAAGCTCTACCTGACTCAGCAAAATGTAAATTACCTTTATAAGAAAAATCTATACCAAATAGTTTTAGATTAGCAACTTCATTCCAGTAAGCAAAAGCAACTGCGTAAGCAACGGTATTGTTTAAATAGTGACAACTAGAATAAGAAACTACTTCTTCTAATGGATATTCAACTAGACCAGGACAACGATCATCTAACTCACAAGTGTATATTGGACCCTCATGATTCAACAAAAGCTCTTTCATGCTTTCAGTTTGACCGCCAGCATCATCTGTATCTAAAAACCTAGATGCAGGATCCATCATAAAAACTCTGTCATGATATATTACAGAACCTACGCCATTTATAGCCCATACTTCATCAAAATGTACCCCATGAGATTTTGCTAAGTTGTAATCAAACCAACTTTTTCCCATACCCACAATAGCAATAGACTTGCCTTTAAGACTTTCAATTTTTTCCATTCACTCTCCTTATTTTACGAAACAGAAGTTCGTAAAGCATCATAACGGTATTCGTCTCTTCTTCCTCTTGCTTCTGCTTGATTTTTCAATCTTAAAACTTCTAAATTAAATCTTTTTTCATAATCTTGCATTAAGTCTGCATCACCCTTCATAAATGTGTATGCTTCTATTAAAGCACCATAAAGTAAACCGTTTCTAGCATTCTTAGATAACCAAGTGCCTGTAGTATCTACGGTTAAACTGTTTGGTTTGTACAGGTAATGTAATTCACATGTATAGTCTGCATCTGGAACCGGAGCTACAATTAAAGTAGATCCGTTACTTGATGCTGTAGATAATTGTTTGTCAAAATCTGCATAGTACAAAGGCTTTCCTCTTGCAGAAGTATCAGTAGGATCTGCATCAAACTCTCTCA
>CAACVD010001734.1_pt1 | contig 10362 bp, 4 predicted proteins | sample 2381771 | NCBI WGS metagenome assembly CAACVD01 (sample SAMEA5211965, study PRJEB30684) | marine metagenome | biome: Marine; feature: Epipelagic; material: Water | collected 2015-10-15 | depth 15 m | reverse complement strand
AATATTTGGGGATTTTTTCATTCTCATCCTGGAGACGAAAATCCAATCCCAAGCAAAGAAGATAAAGAGAGTGCAGCATTTCAACAGTATAAATTTTTAGTTGGGTTCAACAATAATTTTAAGATATACTGGTACGATAATAATTTAGATGCATTGATTTTTGATGCTTTTGAGGAGAAACATCTTGTTAAGCAAGATTAAAATTCATTCATCGCTTTCTCATCTTTTTTCTGAAACAAATCTGGTTGCAGACTTAACACACTATAGCGATCTTCCTCGTTATTTAGGGTCGATGCACCCACGTTTCGCAGCGTATGCACAAAAGAGTTATTTAGGCGAGATTGATGAAGGTTATTTTATACTAAATAAAAAACTTGTTCCTATAACTAATAATGATTTTATTATCAAAAGAATTAAAAAGGATGATGAGTTTTATGTTGTGCCAGCTATATGCGGTGGCGGTGGTAAAAAGACTTCTAATCTTTTGAAGATCGCAGCTATTGCTACAGCAGCTTTTGTGGTTGGTCCACAGATTGCAGCGGCTTTTAGCGGTTCTGCAGTTCCTGCTGGTATGACAGCTGCTGAATTTGCTGCTGGTGCTGGACAATTTGGTGCTACTAGCCAAGTGGCTGCAACACAGGGAATACTTGGAACAGGTATTACAGCTAGCACTCTTGCAGTCAATGCAGGACTCGCACTTGTAACATCACTCTTTACTCAGTCTCCAGAGTCAATAAAATCAACAGATCAAGCTGTAAGACAAAATGACATGTTTGGATCGCTTCAAAGCACTATTGCTAGTGGAACACCCATTCCTCTGATATACGGGCTTCACCGAACAGCTGGACACTTAGTTAGTGGACACATTGATGCAGTTGAGCATGGAAAAAATGATTTAATAAGGGTAGTTGATCAGTTCTAATGAGAGTAAAACAATACGCAGAATATCAAGGCAAAAAGCTACCTCTCATTAAAGGTTCGTTTGGTGGTGGCGGTGGTCAAGGTGGAAATCCCACTGAAGAGCCGAACACCCTTTATTCAACTGACATAATGTATCTTCTTAATGCACTAGGAGAGGGTCCAATCTATAGGATCAATCCTAATGGTCCTCAAGATATTGAGATCACTGACAGCTCTATTGATGATTTAATCACTTCAACTGGTGTCGAGAATCCAGAATTTTTTCAAACCTCAACTACTACTGGTACAACCACTCAAGCTGTGTTAAACAAGTTTGGTGATACTACTATTACTCCTCAACAATTCGCGTCACCTGTTACACTTAAAAAAGGCAATGTAAATGGCATACCAAAAACACAGGTATTATTACAAAGCACAAGCCCAAATGATTGGCACGAGTTAAGATTTTTATTTAATATAAATGCGCTACAAGTACAAGATAATCAAGGTAATGTAGGGCAAAATTCACTTACAATTAAAATTACAGTGTTTGATTCAACCGGGGCAACACAAATTAAAGAGCAGTCAAAAACTGTAAAAGGTAAAACAAATACTCCATATAAATTTGACGTTACTGTTAACATTCCTACAGCCAGCAGATCAACTGATGGTTATAAATTCACTATAGAAAAAACTTCAAATGAATCTACAAGTTCTAAAAATACAGCTCAAATACAAGCCATTGGTTGGTTTGAGATTAAAAACGAGCCGCAAGCTTATCCTAGAACAGCACTAATTGGTTATGCATTAAAAGCTTTCAACGAACATCAAGGTGGAGTTCCTAACTTTACATCTCTTATAAAAGGTCTGTTGGTGAAAGTACCTTCAAATTATAATCAGCCTATTTTAACTAATGGTCAAATAGATTGGCGTGAACTTGAACTTCCCAAAACTGGAACTTTTGGTTATACAACTAATGGATACAGTCTACAAAAAACGGATACTGGGTCTCACACATCAGCAACTCAAAGTTCCACTACAAGCGCTGTAAGCTTTGGTGCTGCTAGGGCTGATTTAATAGCTGGTAGAACTTATGAGTTTACTTATGATATGGGTGCAATATCAGGCACAGTTGGTATTTGTATCAAGGGAGTTGACGGTGTTGTGCGTATTTTTAATGGTGGTCAGTCACAAGCTAGTGCTTCTGGTTTTCTTAGCGAAAAAGATAGAATATTTAACACACCAGACGGATCAACAGATTTTGGTATAAGCGTTAGATATGAATGCACTGGCTCAGCTGGTATGAGCCAGATAAGAATACCCACTACGACAGGCAGTTCAAACACAGTAAAAATGCACGTATTTGGAACTCCTAATGAAAATGTTCAAATTAGTTTTGCTACACATCCAAGCTTTAATGAAGATAACGTAAATACTAATCAAGTTCCATCAGTGTCTCCTACTGGCACACAAATTGTTACAAGCGAGGTGACTGTAAATGACAACATAGTTACACAAACTAATGCAAATCCACTAATTTACTTAGGCACTTGGGATGGGTCTTTTGTGTACTCATGGACTCAAAACCCAGTATGGATTGTTTACGACCTTCTTACAAATCAAACTTATGGACTCGGTATACCAGAGGATAGCATTGATAAATATAAGTTTTTTCAAGTAGCACAGTACTGTGATGCAGTAGATCCACAAACAGGTCAGTTTATAGGAATAGACGGTTTAGCCGATGGGTCTTTCAGACATAAGCCTAGAGGTCAATTCACTGCCGTAAAACAAACACTAGTGGGTATCACAGAAGGCACGGCTATCAAAGAAAGACGTTTTACCACTAACATACTCATTTCTGATCAACGTCAAGCTGTCGAACACATACAATCAATCTGTGGATCTTTTAGGGGTGCGTTGATACAGTCTTTTGGAAAAATTTCTCTCGCTGTTGATAAGCCTGAAGAATATCCATCAATGACATTTAATGAAACTAATATTCAGTCTGGAACTTTTAAAATTAGTGGTAATAAAGAGAGTGAATTAATCACAGGTGTAGAGGTAAGTTACGTTGATCCAACTAATCACTACAAACGAGAAATGATACGTATAGATTCTGCTGATGCAAATGACGGAACTCCAAGGGCTACAATAGAGAATGTGATGAATTTAGATTTAGCAGGGGTCACGCGCAGAAGTCAAGCGTTACGGTACGCTCAATATCATATTGCTGCTTCGAAATTTGTGAAGCGTGTAGTTTCATTCACAACTTCTTCAGAGGGTCTTAACTTATCGCCAGGTGATGTTATTTCTGTCTCACAGAATCAAACTGGAATTAATTTTGGTTTTGGTGGAAAAGTTTCAGCAAATGCTTCAACGTCCGGAGACGCTAATGTTATACTAGAACACTTCACACAACCTACTATTGCATCTACCACTTTTACAGCAAATACAAATCCTTTAGCACTTCGTGTAATTCAAGTCGAAAATGATAGAACAGATTTATACATTGTAAGTAATTCTGCTTTTACTCTTGATTCAACAGATAACGTATCAACTGGTTCTGATCTTGTTGAGATGAAGATTATTGGAAGATTCAATCCAATTACTAAAGCTATAGATAGTGTTTCAAGTTTTTTGGCGAATAATGTTCCTGTGCGTGGAGATTTATGGAGCTTTGGTGAATGGGTTAACACAGGAGACTTTTATACTAACAAAGCAGGAAAACTTTTTTCAGTTGCAGAATTAGAGAGAGAGTCTGATGGTGATGTTAATGTTATAGCTAAAGAGTACATTTCAAATGTATATGTTGATTCAGATACTTTCATCGATTATACCCCTACTGCTTATACCGATATAGAAAGTCCTTATCAAGCTCCACCTGTGCCTTTGTTTAGTTTAGAAAAAGTTGTTAGGCGATTAGTGGATGGTACTGTAGTTTTTGATGCAAAAATTGATAATAATACTGATAGGTTGGGTTATATCCAAACTTATAGAACCGAATTTTTAGTTTCCCAACCTGCTGGAGTAACATTAATAAACAACTCATCACAAAGTGTATTATCATTAACTGTGGATAATGGTGCAGCAATAAGTGATAGTGAGGGTTTTGGAGTTCTTACTGGAAAAGCTGGATTTTCTAGCTTTTTAGGTGAAATTAAACTTTTGTGTAATGGATTCACACAAATTGATAATGGTGATGGCACTTCAAATGTGCGCTTAACTCTTGAAGGATTAAACGTAGCTTTTGATGAAAATCTTTTTAAACATATTTTAGACGTTAACGATCCTGGTGTTTTTGGGGGACTTAAAGGTGATGATTTTATTAGTGTGCCACTTAAAGAAAAAGCATCTGTAAATAGCTTGAGAAACTTTATTGCTTTTGCAGAGGATACAGTTGAGGTATCGGCTAATATCGTTACTTTTGATAAAACTTCTGATACTGTAGATATCGAAAATTCTTTGACTGGCACTTTAAATCTTATCAACGTTTTACCTGAAGCACCCTTCTTTGTTAAGATAAATCAATTGTTAGATGCTAGATTCTTTGACAACTCATCATTTTATATATCTGGAACTGAAAAAACCTTTACCGTGAGTAACACCTTTGGAGGTGCATTTATAGAAAGTCAGGGTGCAACAACGATTGAGCACATCCAACTTCCTGTGCATCCTAGGAATAAAAAGTTTATTAGACTTTTTGTAGACGGTCAAGAGAAATCATCAGGTCAGTTTACGTTCAACAAAAATAACGCTGTAAAATCTAACTTAGAATATACTGTGGGAAGCTCAGATTCTGAGTATAGAGTTGAGATAGATCATTACACTGTTCCTGCTATTGAGGTCGGTGATAATGTGCAAACTTTTGCTGGAAATGTGTTTACAATTCAAAATACTAGCTTTGATCCAGCTGACGCCTCGTTCAATGCAGCTTTAACAACAAACTCTATATTTAGGGTTAATTTTGTTGATAGACCTACTTCAAATTTATTTGGATCAACACTTGTTAATATATCTGAAAACCCAGAGGGAATAATTAATAATGTTTCTGCTAATACTTGTACCTTAGATTACGATGAGTCTGTTTTTCCAGGTAGATTTAATCTAGCAAATAACGGAATATATGAATTACAAGTCAACTCAGAGTATGAAAAAGTTTTTGTAGATAATGATTTGTTAATAACAAATTTACCTGAAGGCACCACTAGTGTTAAAGCAAGAAATGTCAATAGCTTTAGACGAGCAAGTGAATTTGCAGAAAAAAGCATTTTCATAGAGACTTTACCAATACAAAAAGTCTCTGGATTAAACCTATCTGAGTCATTATATCGAGAGCAGACTGGTGGGGTTGCAATTCGTGTTACTTGTGAATTTGATCATATTACAGGTCAAGAAGTTACAGATTATGAAGTTTCATATAAGCTAACTCAAATTGAAGACATTGGAAGTAATGATGGTGGTGCTGGATTAACTTCATTTAACACTGTCAAAGTTCCGGCAACAGGTGTTGAAGATGATGGAAAAATTAGGGTTACGGTGTATGGCATAAATAGAGGTTTAAGGCAAGGCGGTGTTCCAAATGATATCATATTTAGAGTAACAGCACTCAACAAAGAGGTAAGAGGAGTTACATCGACAATTACAAAACAAATCGTTGGTAAAACTGCTAAACCACAAAATATATTTAATTTTACTGGTGGACAACAGACTGATCAGATTACTTTCTTCTTTGATTATCCCAGAACCGGTGATGGAGACTTAGCAGATCTTGATTTACAAGAAGTTATAATTAGACGATTAGCAGGAACTCATAGTGGAACCATTGCTAACTTTATTTCTGGTAGTGCTTTCGTTAGTGTTGCAGCAGGTGTTAATAGAAAGTCTGTCCCAATTGACCAATTTGGAACATTCACATACTTAGCAAAAACAAGAGATACAAGCGGTAATGAAAGTGAGGATGTTGTTGCGATTACCATAACTACCTCAAGGCCTCAAAGAAGCACTGTTGTCGCTGCTTTTAATGAGGATTCTCCTACAACTAATTTTACTATTATAACTAATACAAATGATCATGAAACTAATTATCCATCATTTGCAAATTCAAATGTAGGCGGTTTTGTGGATACTGATTTAATCTCATTTGATGCATCTACTGTAGATAATGCAAACGGCACATCATCAGGATTTTCTGTTTTGGCAGACGCTGACGATTTGTTAGCTGATGGTTCCGCTGAATATATAACTCAAATAAGAGATTTTGGAAGCACTGTCACAGGACAGGTTCAGCTTGATATTATAGGATCTCAATCAATATCAACTACTTTTAATGATGAAATGGATACTATATATTCCAGCACAACAGACGCCTCAACCTCTGGGAGAGCAACAGACGCAGCAGTTGGAGGCTTAGGTAAAAATCTAGGTTCAGGCAATACTTTAAGTTTAGACTTTAGATTTGATTCTAATAACGAAACTTTAATGAGTGGTTCCTCTGCAGGCAATGTGTATGCACTAAAACTTACAGGTAACTATACAGGTAATGTCATACCTATCTCTGGAGTCACAAAAGCAAGCCCAGGAGTTGTAACGACTTCTTTATCCGAGCATGGTATAGCTACAACTGCTAGAGTAATTATTCATGATGTCGGTGGTATGAATGAGCTTAATAACAGAGAAATTTTTGCTAAACGTGCGTCAGCCACTACCTTACAACTATTTACAGATTCTGGGGCTACTTCAGCACTTGATACCTCTGGTTTTGGAACATTCACATCAGGAGGTGTCCTTGATCAAGGAGACTTTGCTAATTCTAATGTTATTGCCTTAGTAGCTGGCACAGTAGATACTGGCACTGTAGTTTTAGGTAATACATTTTTTGCAAATGGATCTTCTACTGGGGGTAACACTTATGCAAATCTGTCAGCTGCTGGAACGTCTTATTCATTAGTAGATTTAAAACAGTTTGCTGATGCAACTAATATTACGTTTGAAGGCGATGTAGGCGCACTCACACAGCAAACGTTTATTAGAACAACTACGCAACCAAATTCTTTACTTTATTTTTCAGATGGTCGAGTAAACACAGCTGCTTTTGGTTCTACCGGTGTTAACGATGAGTTTGTCCCTTACGAGGCTGGAACTAAAATATTTAGACAGTTCCAAATAAAATTTGTCGTAAACAACTCTGAGGAGGACCAATATAACTTTACATTAGATCAGTTTCGTTATACAGTAGAAAAAGAGCAAACTATTTTCTCTAATACCATAACTTATAATAATACAACAATGACAGTTGATTACGCTAACTCTGCTTTTCTCGCTCGTCCTGTAATTAGTATTCAACCGATTGATACTGTGACTGCACAAACAGCGATTGTCACACAAGGATCTAATACACAAGTTAGTTTTAAGTTATTTGATATAGAAAACGATACAGCAACACCGACTAATCAGAGCATAAAAGTTCAAATAACGGCAACAGGGGTATAAATGTCACTAGTAGATTCTAACTCTTACATTGAACCAACTTCGGGAACTACGTTAAATATTTCTCGGCTTCAATATAATAATTCAATGAGAGCCTTGCTAACTAATTTTAGATCATCAGCAACTCCTGCAGCTCCTAATTTAACTGCTATAGGAGCAGCAATTGGTGAACAGGATGGTATGTTATTTAGGAGTGAAAAAACTAATGCTCTTTACATATCAGACTCTGTGCATGTAAAATCTTCTCCAGTTGGTGGTAATTTTACTCGAGTTGGTATTGGTAATCGTGTTGAAAACGGCATCGCTGCACTTGCAGGAAATGTTGCTTCTTATGAAATTGGAGAACTTGTAGCTACTCCGTCATCCTCTGGAGGCTTGTCTGCTAACGCACGTTTATATCTGATAACTGATAATTCAGGAGCTATGGCTGGTGTAAAAGATATTGGAATACCTCCTACAAACGGTTCAATAACAAATACTATGGTAGGCTTAAATAGTATTTCTTTAGATCGTATCAGCTTTGATAAAGTAGGATTCACTCATGACTCTTTTGATGGTATAACAGATTATGAATCTAATTCAACAATTTTACTTTCTGCCACAGCATCAAAAAATACTACTATTACCGTTGGTTCGCTAAACTCTGCTAACGTATCAATAGTGCACAGATTAGATGCAGCAGCAACCTCATCACTAAATGGGCTTCACGTGATGAAGACACCAGGTAATTATGCTAACTTAGCTGCTGCTACTCTTAGTCAGAACTCAATCGAAAACGATCCTGATTCTGCACCTGCTCCACTTGTACCTGCAGGCACTATCGTAATGACTGGAGCCTCTTCTGCTCCTACAGGATATGTGCTTTGTGACGGGTCAAACATTAGTAGATCAACCTATGCCTCTCTTTTTGCAGCAATAGGCACAGCTTATGGAACAGGCGATGGCTCATCGACTTTTGGTCTACCAGATTTAAGAGATAGATTTCCTCTCGGCAAAGGCACAAATAACTCAACACTAGGTGCAGAAACAGGCTCTGTGAGTGCAAGCTCCGTAGTAACAACAGCTGCTGATGGTGATGGAGACTTAACTGTTGCTACTACTTCAGTTTCATCGTCAGCTAAAGATTCATCTACAACTACAGTAGCTACAGGTGTTACTCAAGCTTCTCACACTCATGCTACTACTATGCCAAGTAGTGTTGTAAACTATATTATTAAAACTTAATGGAGATATGAATGGAATATATAAAATGCGTAATTAGTGATTCATCTAATCCTTATGCATATTTTGCTTACAAAAACTATCACGAGGGAAAAAACGCAGATATTAAATCAAGAAGTTTCCCTTTAGAACTAATTATTGACCATGAACCAAAACTCAAAGAGTTAGTTGCAGGTGATGATGTTGACACTGTTTATTATGAGCAAAAGAAACACACAACAGTAAATATGATTACTGATGACGGTCTTACTATAGGATCAATTGAAAACGAAGATATTGATTTTTTAATTGATCTTACTAAAAAGATTTGTTTAAAAGAGGTTTATGATGAGCTACTAGCACCTCCATCAGTAGACCAACAAGTAGAAGATTTTATAAAAGAATTTTTTGAAGATGAAGAAGATCTAGATGATATCGATGGTGATAAGCCTCTAGATCAAAAAGATTTTTTAGCAGAGTTCTTTGCAGAATTAGAGGAAGATTCTAAAGACGATTAGGAGTATAAATGTCACTTACACGTGTTACTAGTACGGTTGTTAGTTCAAACGCAATTACGTCAGCGCAACTGTCAAACAACATTATTGAAGCTAGACACATTAAGGATGAGTCTGTCGGGTTAGGTGCGCTCAGTAGTGCAGCTAATACAGCATCTGTAGAAACTCGACTTAATGCAAATCTTAACGTCTTAGATAGTAATGCAGATGCTATTGAGACTAGAAGAGTCGCTAATGTTACAGAACAAACAGCTATTGAAGCAAGAAGAAATGCTAATACTGCAGGGGCTGTTTCAAGTATATTAACAACTAATTTAACTGCATCAAGGGCTTTATCATCGGATAGTGGTGGAAAGGTCGCCGTTGCAACAACTACCCTAGCAGAACTAAATTTTGTAAACGGTGTGACAAGTGCTATCCAAACTCAACTTGACGCAGTTGAAGCAAGAAGATTAGCTAATAACATCACAACCACATTCACCGATGATGTTGTTGTAACTGGTAATTTAATAGTAAACGGAGATACGACAACTTCAAATTCTGTTAACATGATTGTTCAAGATAGGATAATTATGCTAGCAAACTCAGCAACTGGTTCCCCTGCTGATGACATTGGATTTTTATTCAATCGAGGTAACCAAGGCAATGCAGCTTTTTTCTATGATGAGTCTGGAAAAACATTCAAAATTTCAGATACAAAAGATCCTTTTTCAAATACCTCTATCTCTCCTGTCACAGCAGGTAATCTTGATGTGGGTATACTTACTGCCGCGACTGTTAAATACAATGGAGCAGATTTAAATACATCTATCACAGATAATGTTGCTACTTTAACAACTAATATTAATACCCTTGATGCTAATTCCGACGCTATTGAGGCAAGACGTGTTGCAAACGTCACAGTGATGCATTCAAATGATTTTGTCACATTTACTCGCCTTAATGCTAATATCAACGTAGTCTCTTCTAATACTGTAGCCGCTGAAGTTAGACTTAATGCTAATGTTGATGTTGTTCAGGATAATGTAGCTTCATTGTCAAGCGGTGCAGTAATTTTAACACCTTTCCCAAATACAAATACAGCTTTAGGGTCATCAAATACTTTCTTTATCGGTAAAAACGTAACAAACTCCTCTAATGTTACAATGGTTGCCTTAGATGGTGTAGTCCAAACTTCTGGTGATTATGTTTTACACGTTTCAAATAATACAATACAATTTAAAGAGGCAACTATCCCCGCTGGTGTAATCTTCTATGT
>CAACVD010001733.1_pt1 | contig 10362 bp, 17 predicted proteins | sample 2381771 | NCBI WGS metagenome assembly CAACVD01 (sample SAMEA5211965, study PRJEB30684) | marine metagenome | biome: Marine; feature: Epipelagic; material: Water | collected 2015-10-15 | depth 15 m | reverse complement strand
GGTCATAAAGATATTCCTTTCTTAATTTACAGTATATCGGAGGAATGTTTACGTTTAGATAAGCCATGTTTATATTTCTCTCTCCAATAATTTTTTCTTTCTAAGATTCTTACTCTTTTTTCAAGTATATCATATCCTAAAAGTTTTCTAAGGAGGTGTGCTAACATTTCCATCTTCTTCTCGCTTGTCTTAATCTTGAGTTAGGATCTTTTGCAGCTTTAGGAAATTTTTTCATTTGTCCTAAACTACGAGCACAAAAACTTTTTCTTCTTTTTGCATCCTTAGATCCTGGTTTAACTTTTCCTGTAACAGCAGTTTTTAATTTTGATCCAGGATTATCACGTCTATATTTAGCAACACCTGCCTTGGTCATACCTGCACCAGACTTTGTTGGTCTAAAATATTTTTTTGTTTTAGGTGGCTGTACATCGCCACCTCTTTTTAATTCCAGAATATCAGAATAATATTCTAAATCCATTTTACGTAAATGTAATTGTTACACCAGCTGTATTAGCTATTGTAGCATGAATACCATCTTCAAATAAAATTCCATTTCCAGGTAAATACATATCTAAACCTTCTTCACCAAACAAATATGTAGCAATAATAGTACCAGATCCTCCACCACTTCTGAATATAACAGATCCGTTAGCTGAATTGCCTTTGCCTTGAATTGAAGTTAATCTAGCTCTTTTTCCAGTTCCAACCATTTGTGCAGTTGAAGTGGCATGAGCACTCGACTGATCTGATGAAAAACTTCCTCCACCCATAATTTTCTCCTTATATTTGTGACTCTCCGAAGAGAGCCACTCATTAATTATTACTGTGTATCAAATGGTGTTGCTAATGATCCAGTAGCATTAAGTAATCCCTCTACAAAGTAAAGGTTTGCTGCAACTGCAGTAAACTTAATGTAAGAACCTTTTAGACCACCTGTTGTTGCGACAGCAGCACCAGCTTCTCCATTTAGATTAACTTCATTGTTAGCTGTTGCAGGAACAAATTGTTTTCCAGATACTGAAGCATCAATTCCAAGTGTAACCATACCAACAAATTTGTCGGCTGTGTTAGCAGTTTTGATAGTTCCAGTGAAATCATCAATAAAAAGAATTTCAAAAGTCGTACCAATTGTGTTTGCGTTGTTCGGATCACTTCCTGGTCCTGCAATAGCAGAATCAGCAGTTGAAACGATTGAAGGTATTGTAATTGCAGTAGGTGTTCCTGTTGGATCCATAGTTACAAGTCTACCTGCATGATCAGCTACAGTTAAATCTGTTGCTAAAAGTTCTGCCTTTACTGCAGCAGGTCCTAAATTAATAAAACCATTTTTTGATCTGACTGGTCCGTCAAATGTAGTATTTGCCATAATATTCTCCTTGTATAGCGTTTTATCTTGTAGTCTCTATACCGTCTGCCTAGTCAGTCTACAAAATTATTATTTTCTAGGTATTTTTATTATACATAAAAAAAGGGGCGATGTGAACACCGCCCCTTTTAAATAATACTTTAAGTATTTAATCTATTAACTAGTTGGTAAATTTCCGTTACCAAAGATTGCTCTAGGATCTGAGAATCCAAAAGAGTATCTTTCTCTAGCTTTAAATCTAACATTACCAGTATCGAAGTCTCCCTCAATCGCAGTCTTGATTGGTGATCTAACAAAATGTTTCATTCCATTAGGTACATCAGTCATAAGGAAGAACGAGTCAGTATCAGTTAAGAAATTATTAACTGAGTATCCTTCTGGTACCATTCCCATAGACACAATTGCGTTGATATCGTTATCAGCTGTAGCCGTTCTTTGAGGTGATTTCATCAATCTCTCAGCAGTAAATTGTAATTCTTTTGGAATTATCATTTTTCTACCTTGAGTAGCGATTCTTAAACCTCTTTCGTCTACGAAACCAGCGATATCGATTAACGATTGCTCAAGTGAAGTTTCGTTAAGGTCTGCAGCTACGGATAATACATTTGAGAATGTACCACCAGTTGCTAGTGGGTGAGCGTTAGAAATTAACGGTTTCCCATCTCCACCAGTCACAGCAGTAAACTGTGCTTGGTTAAGTACGTTAGCAGCTTTAACTTGCTTCGTGTTAGACATTGATCTTGCAAGAGCTCTTGTGTATCTTGCAGCTAATCTGTCGTATAGATTATCTTCAATTGCTTCTTCTGTGATAGCAAATGCTAAAGCGATTGTTTCGTGATTGTATCTAGCTGTGAAAGTTTCACCTGCTGTATCAAACACTACTCCAGCACCCTCTTGTTTAGTTGGTGCAGAAGCGAAACCACTTAACATTACTTCTTCTTCAAAAGCTCTGTCAGATGTTTCAGTAGTGAAAATCTCCGCATGTTGATTTTCATATCTACTATATTCCAGGCCGAATAAAGCATTCAAACCTGGCTCTAGTTCTTTAACTAGTTGTGATCGTGATATTGCCATAGTTATTCTCCTTTATTACGCTATACCTGTTCCACTTCTGTAGAAGTGGTTGTTGATTCTAACAAGAATGTTCGCATTAGCAGAACCTGTGTCAGAGTTTTCTGGGTCTTGCGAAATGTCAATCGCCTGAATGACGAAAGTTTGCGCAGTACCAGATACGCTAACATCTAGTTGTTGTTTCGATATTCCTGTTTGCGTTACACCTGTTGTGTTTGTAACAGAGTAGTTCTTGTACAAATCAGCTCTTGTAAAAGCCTCATCAGCATCAATTAAAAATACTGCATCTGGATCGTCAATGACGAATGCAGTAATATCACTAGCAGCAATACCGCCAGGATAAAAGTTACTGAATGTTGGCTTTTGTGTAGTTGGGTCTGTATAAAAACATCCGTTAAAAACGCCTATCACAGCATCCGATGTATTCGGACCATGTCTTTGGATATTACCAGTTCCTAATGGTTCAACCATTTCTCCTTGGAATATCGCATCTGAATAGCCTGACGCAATCGTATATCTGTTTTGGGCTCCAACTAATGGTGTACCGTCTAGTTTTCTGTATGGTCTTAGACCAAACTTTTCACTTACGTTTGCCATGTTTTTGTTCTCCTTTTAACAGTTTATTTTTAACCCTAGTAGGTATTGCAAAATTATTTTTTGCGTCCACCACCAAAGGTCACTCTGGACTGTCTATCAATATTGATAGGCATATCCGGGTGCTGTTCCTTCATAAGATCATTGTCAACTGCGTTCATTCTGTCTTGAGTAAGTCTTTTAAAATACTCAGCACGTTGTTCCAATATCTCTACCGGTATCCTTGCCAGCACAAGGCCTCCAATCCCAATACACCCCTCGTATTTACCTTCGGTATAGAAAGGATATTTGTTGGTGCCGATCTCGTTTTGCACTTGTTCGACTTTTACAAATTCCCAACCTTCCCTCATTTTTTTAGATACATTAGCTGTATCCTCAAAACCTTGAACGGTTGTACGTATCCATCTATGGGCGTAACCGTTCGGTGCGGGTGGCGCATCCAAACTGGATGGTGGAGTCCATGATTTTGGAGCTTCTTTCGAAACTTTAGTCTCTGACTCCCGTGAAGTTCTCTTAATTGTACTCATTATTTATCCTCCTTCACGTATCTAGCGTATTCCTCTAGTGGCACCCCTAATCGTTTAGCAATAGCTACTTGTGACTTGGTGAGTTTCACAGTTCTGCGTCCTTGTTGACTACGACCTGCCGAGGCCACCGTTTGGACGGGTTTCGGTGTCTCTTTTTTAGGCTCGTCCGTAGTGTTATCAAAACTATCAGGAAAATACTTCCTTAGTCTTGAATTAACTTCATTATAATACTCATCGCTATCCACTTCAATACCCTCTTGAGATATATTGTTGTGTATAGTTATGGCAGCATTAGTCATGACCTCATCATTTCCAAACCACTTATTCTCTTCTGCCCATTTTTTGGCTTTAGGAGTAATCTGTGGTTGTTGTGATGATTCCGCTGTTTGAGGTTCAGCTTGTACGTTATTTGTTGTTGTTTTTGTTTCTTCTTCTTTTTTTTGTTTTTCTCTATTAGATAATTCTAATCGAGCCTTTTCTTTTTCTACAGCTAATTGAGTTAATTTATCATTTGCTTCCATTATCTGAGTAGCATCATTAGCTTCAATCGCTTGTTTCAAAGATACTTTGACTTGTTCTCTTTGTGCATCAACTCGTGCATCAAATTCTTTAAGGTATTGTTCATCAGTTTCCTTAAATTTTAAAGAACTTTTGTCAAATTTTTTCTGTAAACCTTTAGCAAAATCAAGAGCTGCTTTTTCTCTTCTCTCAGCTTCTTTTTTTTGAAAAACAAGTTTATCTATTCTTTTTTGATAATCTCTTCTTGATTCTTGTAAGTTTGGTTTTTCTTCTTCTTTTTTTTCTTCTGTTTCTACTTTAGTTGTTTCGTCTTTATCTTCTGTAACCTCAATATTAGGTTTATCTGATTTTTCATCTTTTGATTTAGAATGATCTGTATATCCTAAATCAACTTCTCCTAAATTAAGATTGGGTTCTTCTTTTTGTTTCGGTTTTTCTTCAAGCTGAACACTTTCTTCTTTTACATCATCAGTATCTAGTTCAACTTCTTTTTCTTTGGCTAATAATGCTTCTGCACTATAGTCTTTTACTTCTGCCATGTTTATCCTCCTTTATTAAAATAAATGGAGAATATCTTCTGGCTTTTTTATAGTTCCTATTATTTCATCATCATTTAAAATACGATGTTCACCGTATTTGGTTTGAAATCTACTTCCAGTGTATCTGCCATAAATAACAAATTCACCTTCTTTACACCAAGCACCATTTGGAAATTTTTCTTTATCTTCATAACAAAGGTCACCCATCTTAACTACAAGTCCAACTACTGTTGTCATTTGTATTTTATCTTGGGTTTCATCTGCTAGAATTACACCGCCTTTTGTTTTAGCTTGACCAGACCATGGTCTAACAAGCATACGGTATCCAACTGGGTTAGGTATGATTTCAAGATATTTTTTGATGCCTTCTGAATCTGTAGGAATTTGTGATTTTACCTCTTCCTTATTTTCATTCTTACCGAAATCTGTAAGTTTAGGTTTAATCAATTGTACCATCGTTATTCTCCTTTTGCAGGTTTTTAATATCCTGAAGCAGCGTTTCTAAGGCGCTGAGTCTGCCACGAGCATACATTAATTGAGATTCTGTTTCAACCCCATAGCATATATGATCCTTAACATCTTTTATTTGTCTATTAATTACGTTTACTATTTGATCTTTTGTAAAATGATCTAACATGTTTTTTCAAAGCAAACTTTGTTTTTTCCTTTTTCGATATCCTTAAAATCCCAATAAGAAATAGCTGCTCTAATAACCTCAAAATTACACAATTGATAATCATCTATTATGATCCTAGAGCCTTTTCTTGATCTTTCTGCAAACCAAAGTGCCTCTCTTAAAATGTCTTTAGTTGTGTGTGGTCCGTCAAGAAATACTAAATCATAAATTGTTTTAGTTAAATTAAATATGTCCATGTATTCTACATCGGTCATATTATAAAATTTAAAATTAGAATTTCCTGCAAAGTCCTTAATCATTTGATCTCGCATTTCGTTTGAATATTTAGGTGCTTCTGAAGTCCACTGACCATCTCTTTTCCACTGTGGTTGATTGTCAAAGTGATCATATTCTAAATCTCCATAAGGGTCTATTGCATAATGTTGATATTCTTTTTTTTCAATTCTAGGAATAATACTCATCATTATTAGTTGTGATCCTAAACCCTCACGTACACCAACTTCACATGTTGTTACTGAATTAAATTTTTCTGGAAATGATAATGTCTCACACCATTTTTTTAATAATTCGTATTCGGAACTATCACCACGGATCATAATTTAAATGATTGTAAGACCTTTAATTTTTCTTCTGCGGAAGCTATCTTATCAACTAATTTATCTATCTCATCTATATGTTGTGGATGCTCTCCTATAGCTACAGGTTTTTCTAAATAAATCTGTATGGTTGCATCAGCTTCTGATATTTGTGCATTATATCTATCTTCTAATGCATCTAATATTGCTAATCTAAGATTCATATTGAATCTATATATTATACAAAATAATGTGCAATACTTTTTATTTTTTACCGTTATTACGGAATATTTGGGTACCCTTAATTCCAAAAATACTAGCTACAACTAAAATCCAGAGATTAGTGAACCATGATGGAAGTGCTGCAAAATGTTCAAAAAATAAATTTACTTTTACCATAGCCTCTGGGTCATCACTTAGAACAGCCCATGCAAGAATTAAAATCGGTATGGTTAAAATTATTAAAACAAATTCGTCTTTATAATCATTTTGCCTAGCTTCTAAAAGCTTACCTTGATAAGCCTCTTCACCTCGTGCTTGTCTTTCTGCATGTAATAATTGTGCATCTGACATTGCCATTTTTGCTTTTTGTTTGTTGGCATAAATTTTTGATCCCGCAGACACTGCTAATTTGATTGCTTGAAACCACATTATTTAACTCCTATAAATTTAAATCCTTTAATCGCTGCACCCATACCACGAATTCCATCTGGTCTATTAGGACAAGTCATAGAATTCATTTTACCTTTTTTCATTTTTATTGGGGGTACTTGTGGATTAGGTCCTCTTTTAGGAGGAGGCCCACTTGATACTCCACCAGAATTGTATGCTTTGAAATTAAAAAAATTTTCTTTTGGTTTTACTAATAATGGATCAATTGGTTTAGTAGGTGCTATTGGCATTCCAGAAGAACTATCTCCGTTTCCTCTATTCATATTATCAGTAGTAATTGGTTTTTGTTTTTTTCTTTTTGGTGCAAATGGAGTATTTGCATCAATAGCTCTTTTGTATAAAAATCCTCCCCCAGGAACAACTAATCCCGCAGCTAGTGCTATGGCCTTATTTGCAAAAGTTGTGCTCGGACTTATTACAGATCTAGTCGCTTTTCTTTGTGCAGCTAGTGCTTGTTTATTTTTAATTGTCAAACTTTGTGGCCCTTCAAATTGCTTACTAGGATCTCTTCCTCCATTTCCAGAAGACGTAGTAACAGATGATGGAGTCTTAAAATCATCTTTTGAAGCATCCATACCTCCCCTTGCCTTTACAACTTTTTTTAATTTTCCAGAATTTTCCATTGCATAAAAAATATCTTCACCTTTTTTCTTGCCATATTGTTTTTTCATAGAGGTCATTATTTTTTTTCCTTTTTCATTTAATGGCATTATGCAAACTTCTTTCTTAAATTAATTTTAGCTTTTTTAGCAATGTTTACTACTTCTCTTTTACCCATAACTTTAGCACGTTGTTCCATCACTGTTAAGATCTGTATCTTACGTGCAAAAGGTTTTTTAATTTTATTAACTTTAGTTACTGTATTTCTAGCATCTGTAGGTGTAGCAAATTTAATCTTGACTGTATCCCTCGGATTTTCATCAGTATACAATCTTCTATCAGAGCCTTTTGGTTTTTTACCGGTGCCTTTTATAGGATCAGCCATAATTATTTTTTCTTTCTAGCGATTTCAAGTTTCTCTTCTGCAATTCTAATTCTTTCAGCAGCTTGAGCCTCATTATTTTCAACTTTCATTTTGTCAATTTCTAATCTTTCTTCTATTTCATTTTCTCTAATATCATTTGAGACAAAATCTTGTTCTGCTTTACGCTGCATATCCATAGCTCTTAGATCTAACTCTCTTTGTTTTAACATCACAATAGGATCTTGTTTTTGACCCATAGCTTCAGACTGTGCTAACTCGATTGTTAACTGAGAAACTCTATTTGCTATCATTGCATTAATATCAATCTGCGCTCCTTGTGGATCTGATTGTAATCTTCCTTGCATTATAGGATCATTAGCTATAGCTGCTCCAACTTCACCTTGTGCTTTTAATGAAACGTGTTCAGATATATGTGCTTGAAGAGCAGTATAAACTTGTGGATTTATTTGAACCATTCTTGTAGACATAAATGCTCTATGTGCATTGATATGTGCATCATGATCTTGTTCTGGAAATGCTTTTAGTGGTTTCATTGCTAATACTTCCATATTTTCTGTAGCAGGATCTTTTGGCATCGGTCTTTCTTGTGGTTTTAAGATTTGATCAATATCTTGGGTCCCCAATGCTTCATATACTCTTCGATATGCCTCTCTTAAGTTGTGCATCATAGGATTTGACATAGCAATCTTTAAATTTTCGTTTGCAAGTGTAACTCTTTGAGCCATACTCATAATATTTGGGTCGGCAACTGGTATTACATCAACTCTATCATCAAAATCTGTTTGTTTTACCGCTTGATCTGCACCATATACTGAATATGGGTAGATTGGTGGTAAATATGTTGCAAAAACTTTAGATAAAAGTCTAAATTCTCTTCGCATTGAGTAGTAACATCTCTTGTGAATAGCACTCATGACCCTCGAACCTCTTTCAAGTAGAGAAACTGTAGTGCCAACAGCTCTATTTTGCATGTCATTACCAGTATCCATGTTAGTTATAGCTGCAAACTTCTGTCCTGCTTGTACAACAAAGCCCATTAGTTGGTATAATGTAGCTGATGGCTCCTTAAATGGTAAAATTTGAAACTGATCTTTAATATTTCCGCCTGGTGCATCTACATCTCTAAACTCTCCTGGTTGAAATGGCTGATCATCGTCCCTAATTCTTATACCTCTAGACTTAAATCCAGCTGGTAAGTTAGATAATGTACCAGCGTCTAATAATTGTCTTAGAGATTGTGTAGCTGTTCTACTTAATCCACCAATCATGTGAGTTAAACCAAAGCCATAAAAGCCTAATCCTGGTAAAAATTTAAAATGTACAAAATATTCTTTACGTTTTTTAGTATCATCGTTTAAATCATAGTTACGATAGATAGATAATATTTGTCCAGAGCCTTCATCAATCGTTACAATGTATGGAACCTTTACTTGTTTCTCTGGGTTTTGCATTTCAAACTCTTCTAAATTACAATCAACATGCATTTCTAAAACTTGGAATGAATATTGTTTATCTCCACCTGGAGTTACCCCTTCTAATTCTTGATATTTTTTTTCTATCTCAGTGGGGCCTGTAGAAGTTGGTTTTAATTCTACATCTCTATAGAATCCTGCTTGTTGTTTTTTTAAAATTTCATTCTCACCCATTTTAATTACGTGAGTAATTCTTTCACAATCCATTAAATCTGTAGCGTAGTATGGAACCACTAAATCTTCTGCAGGAATAAACTTAGATACAGCCCTTTGCATAACTTCATCATAGTAAACTTTTTTAAATGCTGATCCTGCTAGTGCTAAATAAAATAATAATTGATCAAACTCTGGAGTATACTCCTCCATCTCTTCTGTGATCATGTAGTTCATAAAATCTTGAACACGTTGTGCTTGATTTATTTTTTCATCATCCTCTGCACCTAAGACTCTGGTTCTAACTGGTCCAGATGATGGTAATAATTCTTTATATGCTTGTGCTTGAAATTGTGTAACTGCCTCTGATAATAGTGGATGAGTCACGGATGCCGAACCACGAAATGGTCTAGTCATTTCTGTGTGTTTGATACCAAGTAAATCTAAATTATTTGTATATGAAGTTTCCCAATCTTTTCTTGAAACTCTATCTTTTTTATAATCGTCAAGCAATTGATTAGACATTCTCTGTAAAACTTCATCAGACATATCCTCTGCAATATTTTTGTAAAAATCATCTGCAGCTTCAGCTAACTCCTCCATAGGAGTGTTCTCAGTATCAGTTTCTAATTCAACATCAACTTCCTCAGCCTCAGGAGTTTCTAACTCCTCTACAATTGCTTTTTCGATTTCAGCCATTAATATAATTTAGTAGGTTTCATCCTCGCCATTCCACCACCACGAGCCTTAATCATCTTGCCCGCTTTGGCTCCACCGAACATATCTAAACCAAAGTCAGAAGTTACTTGACTTTTATCTTTAGGCATTGTTGGGGATAGCTTACCTTCTTTTTTTCTTTTAAGAACTTTCTTTTTCATTTTATCTGAAGTAGCTTTTACATCACTTGCTTTCTCTTTTACTTCTCTTGGAAGTGCATCAGTATCAACTGTAGTTTTTACTTTGCCACCAGTCATTGTGGTTGCTCCAGAATCTATAACTCTTTGGCCTCTTCTAATTTTTTTTGATGATGATGGTGTTTTCATACTTGGGTCTGCGCCAACTACACTCATTGGTCTTTGTCTCATTCCTAACAATGCACCAGCTCCAAGTATAGATGCTGCCATCGCTAGTTTTCTTTTTCTTGACATAATTAATCTCCTAATAATATACGTATTTACGTTGCCTATAACTTTCAACCTCATCCTCGTCAGAATAAGTTGTTACAAACGAACCTTGCCGATATCTTAACATA
>CAACVD010001731.1_pt1 | contig 10380 bp, 28 predicted proteins | sample 2381771 | NCBI WGS metagenome assembly CAACVD01 (sample SAMEA5211965, study PRJEB30684) | marine metagenome | biome: Marine; feature: Epipelagic; material: Water | collected 2015-10-15 | depth 15 m | reverse complement strand
GGACTTGGGGAGTCATCCCCAGGTTCGTATATTTCGGTGTTCAGGTAATAAAAAAGACGCCATGAAAGAAAAAAAGGAAATGAACGTTGAGTTCGAAAACACGATGGATGCCATCGTTAACACGTTGGATTGCGCTCGCTTGAGCAAAGATTCTGACAATCCCCAGGTGTTTGAGGTTAAGTTTAAACTTCCAGGTGAATATTATTCATCTCGTAGTGATTTTTACCGTTTGGTATTTGATCCTAACCACTTGGATAACTTAGGTTTTGCAGGTGATACGTTGTTCCTTTACCGAGGTGAGGGTTTGTTTGATAAAATGATGGGGATGGTTGAGGTTCAAAAGAATGGAAAAGCTATTGTTGTTCGAGATTTTTGGTTTAGTAAGAAAATGACTAAAACGTTCCGAGCTGAGGATATGGAGTTTGTTAAAGTAATCCATTATGATGCTATGGATGAAAAGAACTTCAAGAAGTGTGAAGATCAAGGTATTGCTGAGTTGAAAGGAGAAGAATTACCGTTCTAATGGATATGTTGATGTTTAAGTTGTTGTGTCAAATTGATACTGAAGATACTGTTGAAATGCTCCGTGAGTTGCGTGAGCTAAAGGAAATGTCGCAGCAAGAGCGTGAGATTTATGCGTTGCTTGATCCTGATGCTGCTGTGTTTGCTACCTGTGGGACTGATTCGATTGTTGAGTCCCAAGAAGACATCTGGAGAATTCTCAATTGATATGTGGATTTTCAAAAATTCGTTCGTATATTCCCAATGTAAATGTTGACAGACATGAAAGTTTTGTTCTTACACGGGCTGGAAAGCAAGCCCACTGGTCCTAAAATGCGTTATTTGAAGGATCGTTTTGCAAGTTATTATGCTCCTGAAATTGATTATGAGGAGCCTGAAGCGTTTGAAGAGATTCTTGACTTGTGTATTGCTGAGGAGTTTGATATGATTATTGGCTCTTCAATGGGTGGTTATTTTGCCCATGCCATAGGAACTACGTTGGGCACGCCAGTTATTATGTTTAACCCAGCTTTGCACTCTCGTTCATTTAATCCTTATGGTGTTGTTTGCGGCGAAAAGCCCATTGACGGTGTATGTGTGTTGGGTATGAATGATGACGTTATTGACCCTCACGTAACGGTTAAAATGCTGGAAAATGAGCCGAAATTGGCAATTATCCCAGTTGAAGGTATGGGTCACCGCACCCCATTTACTGAGTTTATTGAGGTAATTGAAAAAATCGTACCTGAAGAAGTTGAGTAATATTTATTGGCATGATTAAGCTAGTAGATTTACTTCTTGAGGATTATCCTAAGGGTGAGTACATACCTTTGGATGGTGAGGAGAAAAAACAGGCACAAAAAGATCTATTTGATCTAATAGATAATGCCTACAAATCCATTGGGGGTCACGTAAAGTTTAAAAAACCCTCTGATGTTATGGACCCTGAACTCCAATACTGGAGAGCAGCTGATTTAGACGATGATCCTGAGTTGGACGTTGTCTATTTTGGTAAAATAACTCCTTCTGGTGTTAAACACACTGGAATTGGACATGATGGTGATAGAGGTAATATTAAAAATCTTCTAATCAGAAAATCAGCTGAGCTTAAATCACCTGGTAATTACGTTGAAGTAAGTGGTGCCGCATTTGATTCATTTATTGGTAAAGCTGGAGTTCCTATAATTGATGATGAAGACAAAGTACGTGCCATACTTAAAGGTAAAGAATTAGAATGGCACGGTAAACACCCACAAGGTAAAAAACCAGGCAACGGCTGGTACACTCGTACAATTGGGGGTCAAAAATTAACAAAAACATTAGCAGGGAACGTCTAACCCGTATATTTATTATCACAACTTAGATTAAAATGAAAGAATTAAATAATTTTAGAGAGTTTATGCAAGAAAACGAACTTCACGAAGGTACTTGGAGCTTAGGTTCAGTTGAACGTATGGAAAAGTTGATAGATGTACTTACAGCAATATCACAAAATGATAACTTGGGTCTAATGAAAGCTCAGTTAGAAAAACTAGAAAGCCCACTCTACAGAGTATTTGGAGATGATGACTTCTCTGATAAGAAAGACGCTGCTATGAGGCATCTTGAAGATGGGGATTTGGATAGGTTTAGAAATTCAATGAGTGATGCTATAGATAGAGCAAAAGACATGTTAGCTTATCAAAAAGGTAGTGAGAATTTAGAAGAAAACGATGTCACACTTGATGAAGTATCTGAATCTATGGGTATTTTTAAAGAAATTGACGAGATGGTAGGACGTATAAAGGAGCAAATGGACCCAGACGATGCATTTAACTCATTAGTTTCCGAATTTGAAGCTATTTCAGGAGGAACTAAACTCTTACATAGAGCTCTTATGAACATATCATTAGATAATAACTTATAATGGCAAAATTTAATTATAAAGAATTCCTTAAAGAAGGTGGTATTGAAAAGTACCTCCTAGAGGAAAATTTTGGTAACGATATTGAATCACGTTACCAGTTTATTAGACCACTTATGTCTAGACTCCCTGATACAGCTTATACTGAATCTCTCATTGATGGTATGGAAGAAGGAAGAGCTGGGGACGACAAAACTATGTTCGACTTTTATTTTGTAGAAGCTATGAAAGCTCTAGGTTTAGAAAGTGAACTTATGGAAGCTGAGTCACTTATCAACCCAGAAGCTGAAGAAATCGATCCTGAAGACTTGGCAGCATCTGCTGATTATTTCGATAGTTTGGCGGAAAACGACGATGTACTGAACGAAATGCTCGATGAAGGTAAATTTCAAGAAGGTGATTTAGTGGTTTTTAAAGGTCAAGAAGATGAAACACCCATGAAAGTACTAAGGGTTCGTAAAATGTTTGGTTCCCCACTTCAAGCTGTTACTGTTGTACAACAAGTTGGCCCTGGAAGAACAGGAGAATATGATGAAACTCAGTTAGTTAAGCTTGAAGAACTTGAAGGTGAAGTACAAAGTGAAGAAGTATCACTTAAGCCTGGGATGGTTCAGAAAGGCAATGTAGTAGATGCTATTAAATTGTTAAACCACATTCAATACGAGTATGCTGATGCCTTTAGTGAAGACTCAATGGATAAAGTTAGTGATGTTATTGTAATGTTGAATCAAGTAATGAAACAACAAACCAATGAAGGGGATGAAAAGGAAGTAGCAACTGATGTTAAGACTATAGATAAACTACTTCCTAAAATCAACAATAAACAAGAATATATAGAACTCTTACCCAAACTTATAGGTTTAGATATTCCTGGAGTAACTGATCAGGCTAAAAAAGCAATGTTACTTAAAATTGCAAAACAATTAAAATGAAAGAATTTAAATTTGAAGGTAGTTGGAGAAAGTTTATGGTTAGTGAAAACCTAGAAGACTTTAAAATGTCTCTCCTAGCTATGGCTGGAAAAGCAGCTGATGAAATGGGTGCGATGCCTCCTAAACTAGGTAAACCAGATAAATTTGGTACTCGCTATATGGTTTTCCCTTTCTTCACTGGCTCACCTGGTGCAGCGCTTACTGCACTGGGACAAAGAACAATGTCAGGACAACAAAGAGACATTTCAATGGAAAAAGCTAAAAACGCAGCTAATAGATTTATTTCTTATGTAGCAGTAGATGGTTCTCCAGTTGATCAGGGAGCATTAGGTATTGATGAAACTGGTAGTTCATTTAAAGTATTTTTAGCTCCGCTCTGATATGAAAGAATTACAAAAATTTAAAGAGTTTCTTAATGAAAGCAATGGAAGTGTTATTGATATGCAATGGACAGCTTACGTTAAATCATTAGTTAATGACATTAGAATAAATGGTGTAGAACAATATAAGGATTTTGATGAAGATGATATTCTTGAAGATTTTCAAGAGTATATTGCAGATAAAATGTAAAGTTTCGTCATATTAAAGTCATACAGAGGGGTGGATTTCCATCCCTCTTTTTGTATCTTCATGGGGTAAGTTAAAAAACACAGAGAGATGAATAAATATTTCATTACAGATGTCGCGATGGTTCTTGTTAGTTGTTATGTTGTTTATGCAATTGGTAACTACCAACTCCTCCCAAACATCGGGGAAGCAAATGCTGCTGGTATTTGTGTTATTGCTCTTGGAATGGCCATGATGGGTGTTGCAAGTATGTTTAGTAAGATTATGAAAGTTGGAAAAACTAAGAAATGATTAGAAAAAAGCAAGAACAAAAGGGTCCTGTCGTTATTGATCTTACTGGCCCCGATGGTAATGCATTTGCATTGATGGCTTATGCAAATAGATTTGCTAAACAGCTTGGGTTGGATGGTAAAGCTATTACTAATGAAATGATGGGTGGTGATTATGAAAACCTACTCGAAGTGTTTGATAAGAATTTTGGTGATTTTGTAATTTTAGAACGATGATACAGCTAATTGAAGCATATAATGACTTAGTTGGGCGATTTGAGGATTGGGCATTTAAATATATAGTACCACCTATGCTCAAAATAATTGAGATTGGGTTGAAATTTACTATGGTTTGGGCTTTTTATATGTTGGCCAAAAACACTATTAACGAATTGTTTTAATGGGTAGAGGTAGACCACCACTTGAAGATATACCACCACCTAGGAAGTATACTAGAGAATTTACTGATGATGATGGTGGTGTGTCTACTTGGCATTATGATTTAGATTACTTTCCTAATGGACCATTCAAGGTAGAGGTAACACCTCCCGTGATTAAGGAAACTTGGGAGGAAAAAAACGCTAGACAACCAAAAACACTACGTAAATATTTTAACCCTGCTAATAATAAGTGGGTTGGATATGGTAGAGCTAAACAACTAAAATTAATTTAAATGTTTGGATTATTTAAAAGGAAATCGGAAAAGGAAAAATTAGAAGAACTTTACCGTAAGAAAAAAGAACAAGCTTTCAAAATGTCTAGAATTAATAGAACAGAAAGTGATAGACTAGAAAAAGAAGCAAATGATATACTTAATAAAATAAACGAAAAATGAAAAAATATATTAAATGGACACCAGTAGCAATTGCTTTAGCAGCATTGTTTTACTCAGTAGGATTAGGAATGAATGGTCATATTCAAGAGGCCTTATACTCATCACATTGGCCTGCAACATTGTTGATCCTTTACTTGGTAATCGATAAAATTAATAAGGAATGAGCGTAACTATGTGGATCGTAGGGGGCATTATTTTTGCCATCTACATGTATTTTACAATTTGGAACATTAATAACGGTTCTAAACAACCTCAACAACGTGAGGATGCTTCATATGATGTAATGGATATGGATGGTATGGGTAATTTTAGTAGGTTTCCCTCTCAAGAAAATGTAAAGGTGACTAAGAAACGTAAGGTGAAGTCATATTAAAGTCATATTAAAAGGATTGGATCCGAATCCTTGTTCGTATATTCATGGGGTAAAGTTAAGCACATGAAAGAAGCGATTACACAAAAAGTTTGTTACACGGGGTGGCACGGAAGTAAAACGATTGAAGAGTTGAAACCCGAGTATTTTGTTGATTCAGGTAGTTTGGCAGCAAGCCAAAGTGAGTTGGCAAAACGTGAGAAGAATGATTGTGTTGTTCGAGCGTTTATGGGTGCTCTTGATTTGCCTTATGAGCGTGCTCATGGGTTTGTTAAGAAGAACTTCTTGCGTGAGTTTGGTAAAGGTACTTACACGACCAGGTACATTAGGTTTGCGCTTGGTAAGACCAAGAATGGGAGGAAATTAAAGCCTTATGGTTGCCACCCAGACTTTGAATTCACAATGAAGGATAAAGGATTTAAGACGATTACCAACCCAAAATATAAAAATAAGAAGGTTGGTTACACGTTGAAGTCATTTATTGAAGCCCATCCTAAAGGTCGTTATTTTGTGATTCTTGAAGGGCATGCGGTTGCAGTAGTGAATGGCGTGCTTTATGGAAATAAGTGTGAGCAGAAAAGTGCTCTTTACCGCCGAGTGAATTGGGTTGTTAAATGTCAAGAAAATAAGTAAAATGAGTATATTGAAAGAATTAAATCTTGAGGTTAGGAAAGCTATGGATGCTGATAAGGAATTGTATCAACATTCACATGCTGCATTAGTTCGTGACATGCAGAAAGCAGCATTGGTTACTGATTTGCCTGTAGGCACTGCAAGTACACTCCTTAGTTATGCTGAGACTGTTAAATTCAATTTTGAAAGTGATAATTTTGTCCTTAGATTGTACCAAATCTTTGGACGATGATTACAGATAGGAAACACATCCGTAAACTGCTAGTAGCGGAATTACAGGAAAATCTTAAAATCTTAATTGATCCTAAGAAAAAGGACAGTTTTTCAGGAGCTAGAGTTTCAACATGGACTAATACAGTTGTAGAAAGAATTATGTACCACCTTTTTGAAGAAAATAAAAAATAATTACTATGGGAAATATGAGTTACTGCCGTTTTGAGAACACAATGAGTGATCTCCAGGAGTGTTTGATTAATATTGGTCGGAAAGCAGAGAATGATTATGATGAGAGTTCACGTCAAGACATGATTGAATTGTTTAAAGAAGTTGCTGAAGATTTCGATGGTAATATTGTTGAATACGCTCGAAACTACGGATAATGAGTACACTTAGAGAACAATTCGCAGCTTATGATAAGCGACCCCGTGTTTGGTTGGATTCAGATGGGGAAGAGTGTTGGGCATTTAACTTTTATGATTGGTTCTGTAAAGACACAGCGCTGGAAAACCGAGCTAAAGCATTGATGCCTAGAGCAAAACACTTTGCCCACAAAATGAACATTGACTTGGATAAACATTATGTGTTTTTCAAGAACAACTGCCCAATGAATGGACCGTTGCGTGATGACTTCCGAATCTGTGAGAAAGAAACAGGTGATGTTGTTTGGACTGTAACTCCCAACCATCAGGGACGTTGTGAGATTTGGGGTAGTGAAAATAACTTCAATGAACCTATCTTTGAGGGTTATCACCTTAATTATTTTTATGATGAACGTGAATTGGTAGTATGATCCAGAACCTCATAATTAATCTGTGTATTGCTGTTTCACTGTTTACAGGAGCTGTAACAATGGAAAAGTGGGCACCAGAGCATGTGAGGGAACAAATTATAGAGAAAAAGGAAAAAAATAAAGAAGACTTCCAAAACCGTATTGAGGTAATGAACGCTAAAAAGGACAAGATGGGGGTTGATGCCAAAAACAGGAAGGAAGATCGTAAACGTAGAAGAAATGGCGGAAGTTAAATTTGAGGAATTCACCAATATGGGGTATGAAGAACAAATCAAACATGTTGAGGAAAAGATTCAACGTGTGAGAGATGCTAAAACTAAAATCACTGAGGACATCCGTAAGTTAGAGGAATATGGTGAGGAGTGTAATAAGCAAATTGAGAAGCTCTTGGAAATGAAGTTTAATGTTATTCACCAGCAACGCCTGAGTGAGATTCAAGAAAATGTATTTGGAAAATGAATATTACTATGGAACAACCTGAAAAGTATATGTCGCTGTATGATTATTTAGGTCATGCAGGAGGAGTTAAATTGGGTGAGCAAGTGTATAAAGAAGCTGCCCGCAAGAGTATTAAAATGACAACTCGAGAAATCAGTAATAAAAATTACACAGGTAAGGTTATGCTTTACCCTGAGACATTTCTTAAAGAATATTTTGGACGATGATTATTTGGGTATTAGGATTTTTAGCTTCATTTGGTAATTATTGTGATGCTGAGCCCCCTCCTGGTGTGGTGTTAGAAGATGGTGAATGTTGGAGTTATTGGGAAGGACAAGAGTATGATTGGGATGGAGATGGAGCAGTAACGGTTATGGATTTAATGGATTATTTATATTATTACAATGGCTGATTTAAAAACACGAATGCACTTCATCAATGTCTTACTAGAGGAGTGGATAAAAACAGATCACTTGAATGACCAAGCACTTGGATCTGAAGTAAGAAAATGGTACTGGAAAAATGAACACCGCACTGAACACTGGATGATCGATGAGGGAAATGTTCCGTGGGATAGTGATAGTGTGGGGGGTGGTTCCAGTGTGAGAGATGAAGACGACATATACGGACCAATTTAAAATGATTAACATTCCAAAATTAATACAAGGTGCTTTATTGTTTCTATTGGGACAGATACTTGTGTGGTATCAAGTAAATGGTCAATTCATTAGTGAGTGGGTTAAGGAACGTCCACTGATAATGTCGTTGATGGGTGTTCCTGTTTCGTTGGTGTATATTTATGCAACACAATATCTCGTTGAAGCGTTCAATGGGGATTTATGGCCGCAAAGGCTAATTGGTTTTTCAATGGGTATGTTTGCGTTTGCGTTTTTGACGTACATACACCTTAATCAAGCAATTACGCTTAAGACAGCAGTGACGTTGGCGCTTGCAGCAGCAATCGTTGTTATACAAATTATATGGAAATGAAATGTGTAACACCAAATTATTATGTTGATAGATCCGAGATGGGAGTTAAAGTGGTTAGGCGAAGAGGCTATGAACGTGTTAGTAGAAACGCCGGATGGAGAGGTAGGCAATTTACCTCGTGAACGTTTGACAAACTACGTACGTATAGATAATAAATTAATACCTAAAGACAAGGTTGATTGGTTATGACGAATAGTATGTGAAAAACCATGGGGGTGTTATATGATACGAGGTGTTCTGACGTAAAACCCCCTCCCCCGGGGCCCCAAGTTTTTTACCTCGAAAAGATATATATTTTTTGAACCGCAATTTTTCATGATTTTTTTGCATGGGGGCGTGGGATCCCGGGGGATTTGTCGTATATTCATGGGGTCCGGTTGAGGGCGAAACAAAAACCCAATTAGTATGTGGATTGACGATAATGTTAGTTTAGTGACGATGCAAGCGATTGCGATGGAGGAGATTTTTAAACAGCGTGAGGTATTGAAGGTGAAGAAAGAAACACCACGAAAACAATACATGTTTACGTTTGAGGAGGGTGGATGGAATACGGTGTGGGCAAAGTCGTTGCCTGGAGCACGTAAAGCAGCAGTTGCTGAGTATAAAGATTCACCGACGTTGAACCCGAGATTGGATTCAATTCACCTGGCCACCAAGGACGGGTTAGAATCCGCCATGTCCACCTTTTATTGAAAATCTCCCGCGAGGGATGTGGGGTTGCAAGATCCCGTTCGTATATTCATGGGGTCCGGTTGCGGGCGAAACAGAAACATTAAAACCCAATTAAAAATGTTGCAAGTTAAAGTTACCAAGATGAATGACTTGAAGTTCAAGAAGGATTTGTTTAATCCCTTGAAAACAGGTCGTAAGATTGATGAATTTTTTAGTGGTGAGCATGGAATCATGCCTGGAACTAACACCGTGATTACAGGTGATCCAGGTGTTGGTAAAACAACCGTGTTGCTCGACATTATTGCCGACCTTAATAACAAAGGTAAGCGTGTGTTGTTTGTGAGTGGTGAAATGAATCAGATTGACATGGTTGGTTATGTTAAGCGATTCCCGAAGTTTGGTGATTTGCCGATTTTGTTCATGGGTGATTATGCTGATGAGGATCCGCTTGAAGTGCTTGAGATGGCCATGGAAGATGGTTATGATGTGGTGATGATTGATTCGCTTGCTGAGGTTGCCGTTGCGATCCAGGATTATCATGGTGGAACTTATAAGGGTGCGACGAGTAAGATCCTGACGATGCTTGAAGAGCAGAACATGGGTGAAAATAAGCGTGGTGTGAATACGTCGAGCTTGTTGATTCAACAGGTGACGAAGAGTGGAGCGTTTGCTGGTTCAAACCGAATTAAGCACATGACCACTGCGATGGGTCACATTAAGTTCGATAGTGAAGGTGGTCGTTACCTTGCATTTAGTAAGAACCGTCGAGGTGGTAATATGAATAAGTTTTATTTCAACCTCAATACAAAGAATATGGTTAACTGGTTGTATGAAGCGCCGGTTAATCAAGAAGCCTAACGTTTTAATTGGGTGATGGGGGTTCGCATCAACGGATGCGGCCCCTATCTATTACCCACCATGTGTATGCCGGCGTACGGCGTACGTACTTGGTACGGATCCCACACGCGGTGAGGTCCATATACCGGGCATATACCTACTATATGATGTAGGGCGCTTAAGAGATCGCAAATAACTATAGTGGGTCGATAAAGTATATACGAATATAATATATTCTCTAGGATACCTTACTATCCTTTTGTATATTTATAGTCATGAAAGAACTAAGCGCGTTTAGAAAATGGATTGTCGAAGAAGAGGAGAAGGAAGATGGAATTGACATGGTGCTCCCCAGAGGTAAAGAAATCATTTTAAAAGCCGAAGACAAAGACTACGAACGAGGACTTATAGTTGAATTATTAGA
>CAACVD010001729.1_pt1 | contig 10387 bp, 12 predicted proteins | sample 2381771 | NCBI WGS metagenome assembly CAACVD01 (sample SAMEA5211965, study PRJEB30684) | marine metagenome | biome: Marine; feature: Epipelagic; material: Water | collected 2015-10-15 | depth 15 m | reverse complement strand
GGCTTCTACCTTCTCTAGTAGCTTGCCGTACTCTACTGGGTCTATGTTACTCATTTATGTAAGTCCTATTTTTCATTGGATGCACCTCATCAGTACAACCAAAATCAGAGTCTGGGTGATATGCTACTACAACCATCTCATCATATGTAGTAACAAACCTGTGTTCTTCGTGAGGCTCTATAATAAAAGCGTCACCTACGTTAAGCTCAATCTCTTGGTCTTTCAGTTCTGCATATCCTCTACCTCTTACGACAGTGCCTAGTCGGACTGTAGGGTGAGTGTGCATAGTCTGCTCTGTTTCTTTGGGAAAATGTAAAGAGTTCAAGCATGGGTCGCCTTTTCTTGGTGGACTGACTAATAACGAATCAGTGCAACCATCAATGTACTGAACCCTACCAACCTTCTCTACAAGTCCCGAAACAGTCTGACCAATAAAACCATGCTTTACAAACAACACCATGTCGCCTGATATGTATGGTTTGATTGGCTCACAGAAAAACTGTTTAGCACCAAAGTCATATCCGTATGCAGTAGCCATCTCTGGCACTTCATACCTGTTATCCTTTATAACAACAAGCTCTGAACAATAAACGTCATTCTTTGGCTTGTATATGCCAGTTGTATTCTGAACAATCACTGCCAGTTAACTGTCATTCTAAATGTTCGTTTGCCTTCTGCGTTCCTACCTTCTATCCTCTCAGTAACAACTTGAGTTAGGTATTCTTTGTTGAAGTTTGTGTCTATTGATATGCACTCTTTGTTACCTTGGTAGTACATACCTCTCAACGAAGGTAGCTTTTTCTTATTGGTTGCATACTCAGCGTCACCAGTAAAATCTAGTATGTAGTCTCTGATTGGCTGCTTGTATTTTAGTGCATCAAACTCTGGCATCTTAACTGACATAGGTGTCTGTAGTGACCACTGCTGAAACTCAGTGCTATCGAAGAAATGATATATACGATTGAAGTCTATATCTAAGTTTCTAAATATGCGTAGTTGTACCCACTGATACTTGAGTGTAAAGTTTGCCCACCAGAATAAATCTGCATAAGTTTCGACTGGCATAGGACACGCTTCACATAGCTTTTGTAGTCCATCATACTCACCAGACCAATCTATCGTTTTGCTGGCTATCTCTATATTCTCTAGTGTTCTTGCTGAACCAAACAGTTGGTCACCAATCTCACCTGTAACCAGAACGAAGTCATTATCATTTTCTTGCACAAACTCAGCGTAGTGACCAGCTTCTACTTCTTTGTCAAAGATTCTGTAGTTTAGTTTGCCATCTATATGCTGTTCAAAAAACTGTGGATACTCTTGCTTTGATGCTTCAGTCATTAAGACTTCTACGTCAGTAGCGCCATTCTTAATTAAGGCTATCAAAGCTGTCGTGCTATCAAGACCACCTGAGTACATGACTCTAATAGGTTTGCCCAAGGCTATAATATCTTTTGCACGTTGGTCAGCTACTTCACTAAATGTACCAACGTCTGCTACTTCAGGAATAGGCGTTATGATGTCTCTATCGTTTGACAAGATACCTGTCCTGTCCATTAGCTTGACTCTAAACTTTCCTTCCCATTTTTTCATGGCATCAGTGCCATCTTGCAATCGCTCTTTGAAATACATATTTAGTTCTCGTATGGTGCTTCTTTATAAACAACGTCAATCGTTACATTAGATATGGTTGGTGACAAACTATCTTCATCAACATCACTATAAGTTAATTGAAACTGAAATCCAGTATCAGTGTAATTCGAGTCTTGAGTATGTCTTTGGTCAGCATTGTTAAAAGACTTGTTTGTTTCTGGGCTTGAGCCATTATCAAAAATTCTATTATTGCTACTTGGAGAGCTTGGGTCAAAATGCGTAGTGCTATTTATTACAAATGACTTTGAACCAAGTGTACCTGTAAAACTATCAAACCATAAACTAGTGCCAAATGAGCCAGCATCTTTTTTCATCTGACCCAAAACATTTTGACCATAGGACGAGCCGTTAGTAGGTGTTGTTATCTTAAGATTACTAATTGTTGGAGCTTGATATTGACCTGAACCAGCATCTACTTCACCACTAATTGTAAAAGTGACCGTTATTGACTCAAGATAACCCAGTGGTATACCCGTAAAATTAAATTGCTTGGTAGAAATAGCACCATCATTACCTGTAAACGAATCTGAGTGTGTTTCTGTATAATCATTAGGCACACTGCTAGTAGCAATAGCCTGTCTCAAGCCAGATAAAGATGTTCCAAGATTTATTTGCATGACTGCTCCTTCTTAGAACAATGCGTGTATATTTGTAGCTGTAGTGCCTGTTGCGTATATTTTTCTTACTTGAATAGGAAGTATAGAGCCAGCTAGGACACCTTCCAAAGTAACAGTAGAGCCGTCAGCCATATCTACTTTTAAGTTACCTGCACCGCCTACATATACTGCACGACAAGTTGGTGCAATACCTGTGTATCCACTAATAGTTGTACCGTCTACAAATAAAGTATCACTTTGTGCGTCTTCATTTGCACCAGTAGCACTAAATGTAGAAGTTTTGAATGGGTCAATTACTGCCATAGTTTATTCCTCTATATATATTAAATGGAGAGGCAGTTGCCCACCTCTCCGTATGACAAATACTAAAGTAGTATTATGGTGCTGCTGTGCTTGGAGTAGCGTCAGAGTTGAACACTAACTCAACTGCACCACCGTCACGTAGCTCGGCTACGCCATAGATAGTGTCAGCAGTCATCAAGTCACCTAAGTACTCTTGCTTGTATTGTGTTTGAACACGAACACCCATTTGAGTAGCTAAGATGAAAGCATCACGATGAGCTATGAAACCACTAACCAAACGACCGCCTGCGCTGTTAGCAGAAGCAGTCTCTTTCTCTTTAAGGTTAGTAGATACATAGATTTTAACACCGTAGATGTCACCGATTAGACCGTTCTCTACTGGACGACCATTAATGAAGTCAGAAGAGTTGAAACGGTCAATACCTAGGATGTCCTTCTTAACTGAAGGAGGTACAACCATGAATCGGTTGTCCATAGGTACGTCAGCATCATCTAAAAGCTCAATAGCTTCGCGGAAACCTTGGTCACTAAATACGTCAGCAGCAATTACAGTGTCTACTGCGTAGTCACTTAATCCATCAGTCGCATCCATGTACTTGCTCTGTGATAGAGACTGAGCTAGTGTGTTAAGGTCAGTATCCATTTGACGAGCTAGCGCATAACCAGCATCTTCTGTGTAGAAAGAACGAAGTGATGGTAGAGCTTGAACATCAGTGATGTCTTCAATTAGACGAGAATACTCAAAGTGCTTGTCGATAGAAACGGTGAAGTCTGTATCAGCACCAACGATTAGGTTTACTTGAGTATGCTCAGATTTTGCTGTAGCAGAACCACGAACAGGCTTAGGGATATGGATTGTATCGCCTTTCTTGCCAATGTGATTCATGTTTTTTACTAGAGGTGCAACTACAAGGTTTGACTTGTATGCTGCTTGAATTTCGTCAGCCCAAATTTCAGGGACAAAAGCGTCCACATTAGTTGGAGTGACATGATTGCTATTACCTAAACCAGCCATTTTATATCTCCTAAATTATTTAATAAAAGTAAAGTTATTTGACCCTACCTTCTCTATAAGCCTTGTCAAACTCTTCAACATTAGCCTTATATCGTTCAGGGTCTTTAATCATCAAGTTGACTATATCAGAGCGTCTGTAGATTTTACGAGTGACTGGCTCTCCTGAGCCTTTGCCTCCAGTTGATGCAGCCTTAATCTGTTGCTTACGGTCTTGCTTACTTACATCTCTAACACCTTGTAGTTGCTTCCATGTAGAAAGTAACTCATCTGCTGCTGAGAAGTCATAAGCATCTGCACGCTTCAGTAGCTCCATACGGACAGGTGACTTTTGCAACCAGTCTACAAACTCGGCATCCTTTACAATGTCAGTGTAGTCTGGGTGTTTTTCATTAAGCTGACTCATGATTGATTGCTGCTGCTGTTGAGCTAGCAAGTCCTTCATCTGCTTAACTTCGTCACTGTTCGCTATTGCGTTTGCAACTGCCTCTTTAGGACTCTCGAAAAAGTCTACTTCGGACTCTTGTTGTGTTTGTGGGGATTGTTGCTTTATTTCATCAGCCTTTATCTTGATAAAGTCGTCTACCACTTTTCGCAGTTCACCAACTTCGCTACTTTGCCTGCCAAGTAACTTCTCAGCTTCTTGGTGCATTTGAACAACTTCCTCTATGGACTTTCCTTGATACTTGTCTGGAATTGATTGTTGCCCATTGTCAGTATCGCTACTGGGAGCTTGTTCCTGTTGTTGTTGTTCATCTAAGTTTACGAACTGGTCGTTCTGCTCAAGAGTTAGCTCTTGCTGTTGATTATCAAGAGGTTCTATGATTTTAGCCATTTTGTATGATTCTCCGTACCTTTATAGTATTGTGGATTTAATGTAGTTTAGCGGCTTTCTCATGTCTTGCTGCCCACTTATCATCGGCAGTTGGAAATCCAGTGCCTTTGAATACAGCTCTGACTGGAGAAATTATCCGCTTTGCTTTTGCTTCACACTCTGGACAAATTACTTCCCGAACATCGGGATTGGTAAAGTGTTCTGTCGTGTGTCCGTTTACGCAGGTAAAATCAAAAAGTCTAAGACTCATTTGATTCAGCCTCCTGTAAAATCTGTTCATAGGAATTGTTGATTGCATCCTGCCAACCCATCAGCCTGTTAAGGATTTGCAGTTGTCCTTGAGCTATGTGTAGTTCCTTAGCGTCTTGGAGTGCAAGGATTTGGATTGCTTCTGCGGCTGACTCGACATCAGATTGAAACTGCGCCCAGCCAGTTTGTTGAAAAAGGTCAAAGTAGGTTTGATAGTAATTTTCTACTTCTTGGTCGATTTTATTCATACCTTTCCTATATTATATCATAAATTAAAAGTTGCGTCAACTACTTTGATTTGACATTTGTAGTCGAACGATGTCTTCCTTCGTATCAAGCTCCTTCTCTTTGAGTTCTAGTTTTGCAAACTCAACTAGCTTCTCAAAATCATCTTTAGGCAAGGTCTTAGCTATGGCTGATATGCGCTTAGTCTCTTCTTCAATCGGTAGTAGTTGTGTCTCTACCTGATTCTGTTGAATCCTAGAAGCTACTTCCGCAGTCTGAGCCTTCACGTTCTCAATGTTAGCCTGAGCTGCCTGTACCTGTAGTTGTGTGGTTATTTGTTCTAACTGCTGAGCCTGTGGATTAGGCTGTCGTGACTGTCTCATCGCCTGTATGATTGCCTCACGATTAGACAAGCCCATGTTCTCCACAATCGCCTCAACCAGTAGAGGATACATTGGAGACTCAGGAGACATAGTTTGCAGCAACTGAACTAACTGGGTGACCTCGTACTCACGAGCAATAATGCCTAGTGAGCTGGTGGCTATGAACTTGTAGTCCTTGACTGGATAAAGCTCTGGCGTGTACTGCATGTAGCGACAGGCTGCCTTCTCTACAAAAGGAATCAAAAAACGCTCTTGGAAGTTAATCAATGTACGCTTGTGACGCTTGATAATAGCTCCCAGACCCATTGAGATGCCTGCTGCCGTTGCTTCTCCATTTATGGATGCTGGTATGCCTGCTGAGTCGATAGCTCCTGTAGCCTGCTGTACCATCGTCTGAAGAGATGCTGCCTGTGTAAACGATACTTGGTCTAGCTGACCAAAACGTAGAGGCTGTAGTATCTCTGCTGGGTTGCCGTTGGTGAGGATTGTCTTACCTGCCCGAACGTCTAGCTTAGCACCTCTAGGTATGCGTGAAGCGTCCATAGCCATCATAGGATGCACTGTAAGAGCCAAAGCATCAATTCTTGCACGTAGCTCTGTGTCTAGTGCTTTCTGGCTGTTGTATGCTTTCTCACAGATTCCTCTGCCCCAAAACTTAAATGGTACTAAGTCCCAAGGAAAAGCAACAATAGGTCTGTCACCTTTCATGTATGGATTCTTTTCTAGCTTGAGTAGTGTGGAGTCATTGGCTATGACTACTATGCACTCTGTGTAGCTTCTGCTATCATCTATCTCAACCATGTCCTCAGCTTCGCCTTCCTCATTCTCACCTGTCAGCAGGTAGTTGGGAATCAAGCCGTAGTACTTAGTAAGTCGTACCATGTCGTCCTTGTAGATACTAATTTCCTTACTCGCATCCTCTAGCTCTGGGTCTGGATAGTATCGGTCTATCTCTACGTCCATGTAGATGCCACTGTCTATGCCTTGCTGCACCTGATGGAAAGGCACTAACTTATCGACAGCAACGCCTAGCGCATCGTCCACATTAGTTGCCAGTGGGTCGATTAGGAAGTTGTGAGGCATGATTGGGTCGAGGCGAACTACAAAACGGTCTTTCTTCATAACGCCTACGGCAGTCATGTTACCGTCCATGGTAGGCTGGGTGGCTGGTGTAAGCTCTGTAACCTCCTCCAGAACAAGTTCACCTATACCAGTACCAAATACCGCAGAGTTGATTAAACACTCAGCAATCGAACTGCGAGCCTTACAAAAGTGCATGTCTTCCTGTAGCTGATTGCGTAGGAAGGCTACGTCCTGTGGGTTAGGGTCTTGTAGGTCGTCCTTAATATCAAAGAACGTACCACGACCAAAGGTAGCCTCCTCAATCTCTGCAACTGAAGACTCTACTGCCTGTTGTGTGGCAGGAGATATTAGCTTAGAACGCTCAGACTCACGCATGGTGTCTGACTTGTCCCAGATGCCACGCCACATACGGTAGTACTCATCAAACTTTTCTTTGTAGTTGGTGTTGTAGTGTTCACGCCAGTGTCCACACTTGCCTGCTACCCAACCTTCTACTGTGTTTGAGTAACCAGAACCTTCTAAAATATCGTTGTCTTCTATTGCCATATTAGTATCCTGCTATTGGGTCTATTGCTTCAAAGTTGTTTTGCTCGAAGTCGTAAAAATAGGTTATGTCTGCTAGTTGGTCTATGTAAGCCAGTGCGTCTATCAAGTCATCGTGTACTTGAGGATTAGGGAACTGGAATAACTGGTCTAGGAAGTCCACGTTCCAGTCGCCTTGGCTAATTGATATTGCACCGTGTTCAAAGCGTCCCTGTAGTGCTGCAACTATCCTGTCAGTCTTTTTCCTGTTGCCGTGTGTTAGCTCTTCTATCCTGAAGAACTTAGAACGCCTTTTCATCATGTCCGATAGAGGAGATATAATTGCTTGTCGTGATATGCCTTTCTCTATGCCCACTGCTATCGGCTCGTACTTATCCACCGCATCAAATATCTTTTGTGCTGTTTCCTCAAACGTCCAGCGTCCATAAATAATCTCAGCTATCCACCAGCCATGTTCACTAACCTTAACAACGGCTATGGCTGTGCTGTCCAGCCTGCTCTTCTTTTTCTTCTTGTTAGCGTCCTCAAAGCCAGCCATATCAATAGCTATGTAGTAGTTACCGATTTGTGGCTCTTCATCACTAACTATAATCCAGTCCTCCTTGAATATGTCAGAACCCATAGCCTCAAAGGATGCCATGAACTCTTGCCTAAACGCATAACTAGACATTGACTTCTTGGCTGTGTTTATCTCCTCTGGGTCTAACAGTGGATTATCGTATGAGGTAAAGTGCCAAGCCTCGTATGAGATGTCTTCCTCATTAAGTGATGCGTACTGATATAGGTCGTAAAAGTGATTACGTCCCATAGGTGTACCGATAAACAAAGCACCACCTTTTTGGTCAGCCAGTGCTGGTCTTAGGATTTGCTCCCATACCTCTGGCTTCATGTCAGCGTACTCATCCATTACTAGGTACTTCAATGACACACCACGCATAGTCTCTGGTCTGTCAGCACCTTTCAATGATATAGTTGCGCCATTGATTAATGTGATTTGTAAATTATTTATGTGGCTGCCTTTGATTACTGGGTGTCCTACATCAAGTAGGTTCTGCCACATAATGTCTCTAGCCTGTCCTTGTGTTGGTGCTACGTAAAACACATGACCTGACTTTACTTGCAACGCATAAAAGATTAGCAGATATGCAGCCAGTCGAGACTTACCTGTCCTTCGTCCTGCTGCTACTACTTTGAATCTAGCCTTACTGTCCCAGACCTGTTGTTGCCAAGGCAGTAATTTAATGTTTAGGTCAGTACTCACTATCTGTATTTTGAATAAAAATCAGATAGCCGCTTTAGTTCCTCTTCTAGCTCAAAACCTTCTAGGTTGTTAAAGTCTGTGCTTCCAAACAATGTCGTAAATTCATCTGTATATTGCCCAGCTTCATCAATAAGCTGATTATCAATTATTTGAGCTGGCACACTAGTTCCGTATGTACGACCTGTACCGCCCATAGGAACATCTTTAAACCTAGTATCACCCATTGCAATAAGTTGACTTTTACCAAAAGGCGATGTGTAAAAATCTCTTGATATAATGTTTCTAGGTAGAGGTACTTCTAAGCCTCCTATATAATATCCTCTTGTTACTTCAGGATATGCTCTATGGCTTCCAAAGCCTTCAACTAAAGGATTCTTACTTTCAATAATACCTAGAGAACGTCCTCCTGAGTGCGTCATGTCCAAATCTAAGGCAGGATTGTGTAAAGCTCTCCTGACGTTTGCTATGTTTGGAAATTGAGTTTTAGCTATTGGTGCCATATCCATAGCCTCCATAAACGCCTTGTTCACTTTACTGTGACCAGAGTACGCAACTCTAGCTACAGTTTTTTCTATGTTTTCAGGAGTAAAATCATCTATCCCAAACTCAAAGTTTTTATATTGTGGATTATCTTCCAGAAATTTTTCGGGAATCTTAGCGTTTTTTAATTTTTTATTAAACTCTCTGTTTAACACTTCTAAATCTTTTTCATCAAAACTCTTGCTGTTAAAGAGTCTTAAAGTAGCCTCAGCCATTGCTGGATTGAAATTAGAACCAGATACAGTTTGTGTAGTTGGCATTAGAAGTCCTTGCGCATCACCTACAACAACTTTTGTACCGTCTTCTAAAGTCTCTGTATTTATGTCTTCTAATATATTAGCTGGACTACTGCCTTTACCTTTACCTGCTGCCCACAGTACTTCATCACCAGTTCGCATATACTCAATACCGCCTTGAGTGTCAACGTAATTGCGGTCAGCATCTACACCAAAAGTCAGTTTGCCTTCACCTGCTATGTCGGTAAACCTTCCTACTCTAGTCCTGTCGGCTATGGTAGGTATTAGCACAGAGCCTTTTTGGTCAGATAAATCAGAAAACAACCTTTCGGGCATTAATGGAGGTCTTTGAAAAGTCTGCACCTCATCGCCTGATATGGTTGGTCTTGATTTTATATCAGTAGGTGAAAAATCCTCAAAATCAGCAGGTATGCCTATTCTGCCTCTTTCAACAACATTCTCAGGTTCAGCCACATCCTCAGTTATTGTTGGAACTTCTGTATCATTGATTGGTAGCCTGTCGCCACCTCTAATAGCGGCACCACCGAACACCTTACCACCCATAGGTATAACACCTAAAGACTCAAGTGCAGCAGTTTCATATTCACCTTTAAGTAAGGCTTCTCCTGTTCTATATGCAGCAGGTAATGGCGTAAACTCCATTAGGTACTCGGCAGTTTCACCTACTCCGCCTAAGACATCGCCTCTACCAAAGGCTTGGGCAGCATCTACAGGTAGCAAGCTAGTGCCAATACCCTGATAAACGTCCACTATGTCTCCAGCCGTGACACCTTCACCAGTCATGCCTTCACGAGTAGTCGCCATGCCTTCTGGGAATAGCATACCTCTCGCACGTTCTCTTTCGTCCTCTTGCTGTATGTAGCGTGATAGCTGTTCAGGTACTACTGCCATTCTCTTCTTCCTCTATTCCAAGTGGATTCAAGTTTATTATTTCGCCTTCCTCTATGTCAGGCTCACTCTCACCTATTACCGTAGTATCTCCACCAACACCAGTTATTGTTATGTTTACGGAAGACTTACCACCACCTATCTTGTCTTTATCAAAGTAAGATAGTGGCATGAGCCTATCCATTAGTAGTTTCCATGCAGCAGCTTGGTTCTTGTGTTCATCGTCCAAGGCTGCATTAAGTATAGAGTCCAATACCTTTCTGGACTTCGGCGAAGCAAGAAGCCTAGCCTTATATTCACGTATTGCGTCAGCGTCACCTTTAGGTCTGCCTACTGCTTTACGATTGCCAGCCTTCTTAGCCTCTATGGCTTTCTTAGGCGGTCTGCCTCTACGCTTCTTCTTTGGTGGTGGTGTTGTTGTTTCTTTTTCTTGTGTCATTGTTGTCCAGCATTATCTCAAAGTGAGGTGCATCAATAAAAGGTTTCTTATTCTTGGCTCTGCATATATCTATGTAGAAGTTCATGGCTTCTTCCATAGTAC
>CAACVD010001728.1_pt1 | contig 10397 bp, 10 predicted proteins | sample 2381771 | NCBI WGS metagenome assembly CAACVD01 (sample SAMEA5211965, study PRJEB30684) | marine metagenome | biome: Marine; feature: Epipelagic; material: Water | collected 2015-10-15 | depth 15 m | reverse complement strand
GCAAATAATTCAGGACAGTTTAACTAGGATAATATTATGGCAAACAGTTATTTAAATAAAACAATGGGTGCAGGTAATAGACAAACCTGGACATGGAGTGCTTGGATTAAGAGAAGTAAAATAGGTTCTGAACAAAATCTTTGGGGTGTTTATGTTCATGGTAATGATAACATGAGATTATTTTTTACATCTGGTGATGTATTAGAATTTAAGTTTTACAATGGTACATCTTACAAGGTAGAAACAAGCAGAGTATTTAGAGATACTAATGCTTGGTATCATATTGTTTGCGTTGCAGACACAACAAATTCAACCGAAGCAGATAGATTACAGCTATGGGTAAATGGCGAAAGACAATCTGGTGGCGGTACTCAACCAACACAAAATTTAAGTATGTCTGTTAATGATAGTAATGCTTTTGAAATAGGTAGATATAATAGTGGTGGATATTTTGATGGCTACATGAGTCATGTTGCATTTGTAGACGGCACAGCTTTAACTCCAACATCATTTGGTCAAACAGATTCTACATCTGGTATTTGGAAATTTAAATCACCTAGTGGTTTATCTTGGGGTACAAATGGTTTTCATTTAAAAATGGAAAACTCTGGTAATCTAGGTCTAGACAGTTCTGGTCAATCAAATACATACACAGTTAATGGAAATTTAAAACAAGCACTTGATACACCATCAAATGTTTATGCTACATTAAATCCTTTAGATACTGGATTAGCAGGTAATTCAGTAAATTTGGCAAACGGAAATAATACGACAATGAATAAATCTGGTTGGGGAGATTATGGTCTACGTTCTACGTTAGGAGTATCAAAAGGAAAATGGTATTGGGAAGTAAAAAACGCTGCTGTAAATGGAGCTGGAGCAAATACTATGGGCGTTTTAAAAATGGATAAAAGATTAGTTATAAATTTAATGGCAAATCCTGCAACTGCTGATGTTTTTGGAATACAAAGATATGATGATACAAAAACTAACATTTATAGTGATGGTACTTTTACTTCTCAAAATACTGCTATGTGGGGTGGTATTACAACAAGTGATGTAATAAGTTTTGCACTTGATATGGATAATGGAAAATTATATTTAGCTAAAAATGGAGCTTTTAAAGATTCTTCAGGTAATACAAGTAATCCAGCAACTGCAGCATATCCTACTTTTACTGGAATAGATTCAGGTGAATATTATGGTTTTTATTCTGAACTAAGAATGAATAATGACAATGGATTACAAGTAAATTTTGGTAATGGATTTTTTGGTACTACAGCTATAACTTCTGCTGGTTCAAATGGTAATGGAAGTTTATTTGAATATGATGTACCATCTGGATATTACGCATTAAATACTAAAAATATTAACACTTACGGATAAAAATTATGGCCTACTCAACAATCTCAAAACCTAGTTTAAATTTTAATACTAAACTTTATACTGGTACTGGTTCTTCTCTTGCTTTAACAGGAGTAGGTTTTCAACCAGATTTTACTTGGATTAAATGTCGTGCAGCAGGTTCAGGTACAGACCATGTATTATTTGATGCAGTTAGAGGTGTAACAAAAGCATTAAACAGTAACGATAATTCAGTAGAAGACACTATTTCAAATTCTTTAACAGCTTTTGGAACTGATGGTTTTACTGTTAATGGTAATGGCGCAACTGGAGCTAGTGGAGACACTTATGTTGGATGGAACTGGAAAGCAAATGGTGCTGGTTCATCTAATACAGATGGTTCTATAAACTCAACTGTATCTGCTAACACTACTGCTGGATTTAGTATTGTGTCTTATACAGGTACAGGAAGTTTAGCTACGATTGGTCATGGGTTAGGGGTTGCACCAAAAGTGGTAATAGTTAAAAGATATTCTGCTGCTGCAGATTGGGTATATTACACAACAGCTATTGATGGGAGTTTGGATTATTTATTTTTGAATACAACTGCTGCAAAAGCAGATACTTCAGTAAGTGTTCCAACATCTACAGTTTTTTCTAAAAGTGATACAAATAATGAAACACAAATAGCCTACTGCTTTGCAGAGAAAAAAGGATTTAGTAAGTTTGGAAGCTACACAGGTAATGGTAATGCAGATGGAACATTTGTTTACACAGGATTTAAACCTGCGTTTGTTATTTTTAAAGTTACTAATGATAATGATAATTGGCACATGCACGATAATAAAAGAACTACTAATGGAGGTAATCCTTTGAATAAAGTTTTATACCCTAATTTAAATAATCTTGAAGGTTCTGTAGATATTGATTTTCTTTCTAATGGTTTTAAACCTAGAAGTAATAATAATGCTTTTAATGCAAGTGGAAAACCATACATCTACATGGCATTTGCAGAAGAACCTCTTGTAGCAAACGTAGGACAAAGTATACCAGCAACGGCTAGATAATTATGAGTAGTATATTAAAAGTAAACACAATTAGACCCGAATCTGGAACATCAATTACTATTGGTGCAGATGGTGAGGCTGTTGTAAATAATAGCCCTTCTCTTACACGTCAAGGGACTTCGGCTAATCCTATTACTTTTACTGTAACCGTAGCTGCAAAAACTTCAGCAAATGTTTATAATGGTGCGGGTAGTTCAAATGCTTATTATATAGATGGCCAAGAAGCTCCTAGTATTTTAGTAGAAGGAAATGAATCTTCTTCATATGAATACTATTACAGATTCGATCAATCAGATAATTCTAATACAGGACATCCTTTAGTATTTTATTTAGACGCATCAAAATCACAATCTTTTACAACAAATATAACAACAAATGGTACTCCTGGTTCTGCAGGAGCTTACACACAAATTAAAGTAGGTGGTGGTACTCCACACGTTTTATATTATCAATGTAGTAATCATGCTTTCATGGGAAATAAACTTATTAACCCAGCTACAAAAACATTTAATCTTAGTGGAGCTGCAATAACTTTACCAACAGGCACAGGAAATGCAGATCAAGTCATAAAAGTTGCAAGTACATCTAATGGTATTTCAACTTTAACTTTCGGATCAAGTGTAACTTTTCCAACTATCTCATCTATTAATCCAAGTGTAGTAGAAAATACACAAACAGCTGTAACTATTACAGGAACTAATTTTCAATCAGTACCTTTTGTTGATGCGATTAATTCTTCAACAGGTGCTATTGTTACTGCAGATTCAGTGGCTTACACTAATGCTACTACTATTGTTGCAACATTTACTTTAGCAGTAGATGGTACATATTTTTTAAGAGTAGAAAATAATGATGGTTTATCTGTTAGATCAGGTAGTGCTTTACTAACTGTATCTGATGCACCTGCATGGACTACTGCAGCAGGATCTTTGGGAACTGTATCTGCGACAGGATCTATCAGCTTTACAGTAGCAGCTACTAATGCTACAGCTTTTGCGGTACAATCAGGATCATTACCTGGTGGTGCAAGTTTAAATACAAGTACTGGTGCAATCACTGGTAATGAATCAGGCTCAAGCAGTACTACTACGTATACATTTACTATACGAGCAACGGATGCACAGGGCCAAACAGCAGACCGTCAGTTTACAATTACAGTATCTCACGGCGCATCAGGTGGAGGACAATTTAACTAATGGCTAGTACATATTTAACAAGAACAACAAGCACTCCAACAAATGATAAGATTATGACTTTTTCTTTTTGGTTAAAAAAAGAAATAGAACAAGTACCAATCATGTCAAGACATATTGATAGTAATAATAGATTTCAATTTTATAATTTAGATAGCACTTCTAAAATACAACTTTATCAACAAGTAGGTGGTAGTGTAGAGATGAATTTAAGTCATCCTAGAGCATTAAGAGATTTTAATGGATGGTATCATTGGGTGATTGCAATAGACACTACACAAGCTACAGATTCTAATAGAGTAAAAATTTATATTAATGGAGAGTTATTAAGTGGTTATTCTACAGCAACTTATCCTGCTCAAAATGCAGATATATTATTTAATGGCTCATCAGTTGTTCAAGAAATTGGAAGAACAAATGGTTCTGATTATTACAGAGGTTCAATGTCACATTTTCATTTTATAGATGGTACACAATATGCGGCTTCTGATTTTGGTTCTACAGATAGTACAACTGGAGAGTGGAAAATAAATACTTCTCCTAGTGTAACTTATGGAACTAATGGTTTCTTTATTTTAAAAGATGGTAATTCAGTTACAGACCAATCTCCTAACACTAATAACTTTACAGTTGCTGCAGGTACACTTACAAAAACAGAAGATAATCCAAGCAATGTTTTTGCTACTTGGTATTCTGATAGTTTTGATAAAGGTAATCAAGTTTCATTTTCTAATGGTAATACTACTACTGCTGATGCAGGTGGTACTTCTGATTATGACCCTAAAGCATGGACTACATTGGCTGCAAATGCAGGAAAATATTATTGTGAAATGAAATTAACTGCTTTTGCTACAGGTAGAAGTTATAGAGCAGGTGTTTGGTTCACAGAAGGAAATTTTTCACATGAAAGTAATGCTAATTGTTTTTCTGGAGTAAAATATACTACAACAGGAAATGCAGTTACTATATATTCTTTTGGTTCAGATGTTCAAAGTGGTTTAACTTCTTTTAGTGCAGGTGATATATTAGGTATTGCTGTTGATATTGATAATGGAACTATTCAATATTATAGAAATGGTGCTACTTATGGAAGTCAAATAACTGGTTTATCAAGTAATTTTTCTGGAAAAAGTATGATGTTTTGTCATACTGGAGAAGCAGGTGCGGGAAGAACTTATACTGTTAATGCAAACTTCGGCAATGGCTACTTCGGAACAACAGCAGTATCTAGTGCAGGGACAAATGCGAGTAATAATGGTATATTTGAATATGATGTACCGACAGGTTATACTGCTCTTAGTACAAAAGGGTTAAATTTATAATATGGCATACACAACAATTAATAAATCTACAGATTATTTTAATACAGTTTTATATACTGGTAATGGCTCAAATAACCATACAATCACAGGGGTTGGTTTTGATACCGATTTAGCATGGATTAAAAATAGAGGTGGAGATGACCACAGATTGTTTGACAAAGTAAGAGGTGTTAATAAATTTGTAAAATCTAACACTACTGATGCTGAAACAACAGATGCAATTTTCACAACTAATTCTGATGGATATGTTGTAACAAATGCAGGAGAAGTAAATGCTAATAATCAAAATTTTGTTGGTTGGAACTGGAAAGCAAATGGAGCAGGTTCAGCAAATACAGATGGAGATATAAATTCTACTGTTTCTGTAAATACAACAGCAGGATTTAGTATTGTTAAATATACAGGAACTGGTTCAGGAGCTACTGTTGGTCATGGATTAGGAGTAAAACCATCATGTATGATTATAAAAAGAACTAATACTACAGCAAACTGGGCAATTTATCATAACAAATTAAATAGTGGTACAAATCCAGAAGTAAAATATTTAGAATTTAATACAAATGGTGAATTAGATGATGCAGGTATTTTTAATGATACAGCACCAACAAGTTCAGTATTTACAGTAGGTAATTCAGATAAATCTAATACTAGTGGTAGTACATACATAGCCTACTGCTTCGCAGAAAAAACTGGTTATAGCAAGTTTGGTTCTTATACTGGTAATGGTTCTACTAATGGAACATTTGTTTATACAGGATTTAAACCTGCGTTTTTAATAGCTAAAAGAATTAATGCAGCAAGTAGTTGGGGAATGTGGGATAGTAAAAGAGATCCAATAAATCAAATGAGTAAAGCTTTATTTCCTAATCTTTCAAATGCAGAAGGTACAGATTATTATGTTGATTTTTTAAGTAATGGTTTTAAATGGAGATTAAGTGGAAGTGGAGAAAATGGTTCTGGTAGCACATACATTTACATGGCATTTGGTCAAACTCTAGTTGGCAGTAACAACATCCCAGCAACAGCGAGGTAAACCGTGTTAGGTATTACCGCCCTCTCACAATCCCCGATAGCTTCTTTAGGAGGAACTAATGTTAATGTAGCCGTTACAGGATCTCAGCTTACAACAAACATTGGAAACTCCACTGTAACAGCTGATGCAAATGTAAATGTATCTGGTATTCAATTAACATCCAATACTAATTCAGTTACTATAGATGTAATTACAGAAGTAGCAGTTACAGGATCTCAACTTACAATTAACATTGGAAATGAAACAGCTGTTGGAGACGCAAATGTATCGGTAACAGGATCGCAATTAAATACTACACTTGGTACTTATTCAGTAACTGCTGATGGTAATGTATCTGTAGTAGTGACAGAACATGACATGACCATGGCCGTAGGATCATCAACTGTAACAGGTGATGCTAATGTTACTATTACTGGATTGTCAGCTACGATAGCAATTGGTAATGAAACTGCTGATGTTAATACTCCTGTCAATGTTACAGGTTCTCAATTAACGACTGCTTTAAATTCAGTTGGCATAGAAATAATAACAGAAGTACCTGTAACAGGTATTGAATTAACAACTGCTATTAATAGTCCTTTAATAACTGCATGGTCAAACGTAGATCCTGGTGTTTCTAATACTTGGACAGAAGTAAGTAAGGGAGTTTCTAATACTTGGACAGAGGTTGATATAGCAGCATAGAAAGGATATAATACTGGCATGGCATCTACATTTTCGACAGATCTGAAACTTGAATTAATGGCTACTGGTGAAAACGCTGGTACATGGGGCACTAAAACAAATACAAATTTAAATTTACTTCAACAAGCAATTGCTGGATTTGAACAAATTACTATATCTTCTGGAGGAACTACTACACTTGTAATGAGTAATGCATCTATTTCCACAGCTAGAAATATGATAATAAAATTTGCTACTGTAACACTTTCTGGTGCTACTACAGTAACAATACCTGATTCAATAGAAAAATTTTACATTTTTGATTGCACAGCTATAACTAATCCTACTAATTTAACAATAAAAACTGTAAGTGGTACTGGGTTTACACCTAATGCGTCTTTAATTTTTGCAGCTTATGCAGATGGAACTAATTTAAAAGAAGTATCTTTGGATACTTTAGGCGGTACAATTGGGACTACACAAATTGCTGATGATGCTGTGACTAACGCTAAAGTTGCTGACGATGCTGTGAACACAGCTCAAATAGTTGATGACGCTGTGACTAACGCAAAAGTAGCAGATGACGCTGTAAACACATCCCAAATTGTGAATGATGCAGTTACTGCTTCTAAACTTCAAAGAAAGTTTACAATAAGTACATCTAGTCCATCAGGTGGTAATGATGGAGACATTTGGTTTAAATATTCATAGGAGTTTAAATGGCTAATACCTATGGCAAAGTATCAGGAACATTTCAAGAGATAGATAATGCATACGGGAAAGTATCTGGCGTTTGGAAAGAAGCAGATGAAATCTATGGTAAAGTTTCTGGAGTTTGGAAACTGGTTTTTGCAGCATTTACTCCAAGTTCAATTCAAACGTTAAGTTCTGGTTCTGGAACTTTTACAGTACCACAAGGTGCTAACGCAATTCACATTCAAGCTGCAGTAGGTGGTGGAGGAGGTGCAGTTGGTGGAGCGGACTACGATAAAGCAGGAGGAGAATCTGCTGGTGCAGGAGGTGGTTCAGGTGCTTATGTATCAGATAAAATTTTTAGTGTTACTCAAGGTGAAACTTTAACTTATTCAATTGGTAGTGGTGGATCTGGTGCTGGTAAAGGTTTTAATGTAACAGCAGGTAATGGAGCAAATACAACCTTATCAGGATCTACAGCAGGAGCAATATTTACGTTAGGTGCAGGAGGAGGATCAAGTGGTACTGGAGGTGGAGTACAAGGGCCTCTTAGATCTAACACTGCAGGATCAGCAGGATCAGCCTCTATTGGTGGTACAGCAATTACATCAGGAACTTTTAGAGACTCTGACGGTACTACAAAAAATGTAACTACTTTAACAAGTGGTCCCGTAGGATCATTTAATCAATCAGGTAATGGTTCTTCGGGTGGTAATAATGGTAACTGTGGTGGAGACAACTGTCGAATAGGTGGATCTGGTGGTGCAGCATCTTATGCAGGAAATATTTCAGGGGGGTCTGGAGGATCTTCATCTGGTTCAGGTTCAGCAGGAACGGTAGGAACAAGAGGATCAGGTGGTGGTGGTGGAGCTGCGCAAGTTTCAGGAAGTCCTGCTCATACCAATGGTGCAGCAGGTGGTTCTGGTGAAGTTCGTTATAGATTTTTACGAGTACAATAATTGTTTTTAAAACCACAAAAAATTATATTTAATTCAATACTTCAAAGATATAGGTTAAAAGATATAAAACCTAATCAGTCTAATAATAATCAAGAACTTATAGATCAACTTGAGATTGATATAAAACTCAATGGTTTACTATGTCCATTAGTTGTTAATAATAGTGTATTAATTGATGGCCATCATCGATACGAAGCTATTAAAGATTTTTGTACAGAAACACTTGTTTATGTGGTAAAGGATAATGATATGGAAAAATTATTATCTAAACTAAATAGCTATATTTGGTTTGATTACCAAGGTAAACTTAATGGCTAATATATCTAAATGGTTTGGTTATCCAATATACATAACTAAGTTAGAAAACTTTGAAGATATTAATAAAAAAATTGTACCTATTATACTTAGAGATATTACTCCAACTAATTCTCAATATTCAATAACGACAGATGTAAAGCCAAAAGAATTGCAATCTATTGATGATAATTTACATAAAGATAAAAGATTTAAAAAATTATATATTGAGTTATCAAAAGTAATACAAGGTTGTTTGTCTGCACAAAAATATAACTTAGATTTATTTGAAATTTACATTACAAAATCTTGGGCTACCTTATCAACTAAAGAACAATTTATATCTTATCATAGACATATGAGTAGTCACTTTAGTTTTGTTTATTACCCTCAAGCTCATGAACAAGGTAATTTATTTTTGCTTGATGATGACGCTCATAAGGTAGGACTAAATATACCAAAAAGAGATCCATACTTCACAGAGTGGGATCAGAACAATTACGGTAAAGCAGAGTATCCTGCAGAAACTGGTAATGTAATTATATTTCCGTCTATGATGTTTCATGAGACTGGTAAGAATACAAAAGATATACCAAGGCTATCAATATCAGGAGATATAATGTTAACTATGAAAGAAGGCATAAAATCTGAACATAATATACCTTCTCCTCTGACTTGGAAGAAGCTCTAAAATGTTGTAAAATACATTATGCCTTTAACAAATGTTCAAATAAGACCAGGATTAAATAAATCGGACACCCCTTCAGGTGCTGAGGGTCAATGGATAGATGGTAACTTTGTAAGATTTAGATATGGTCAACCTGAAAAAATAGGAGGTTTTCAAGCTATAGGTCAAAAAACAATCTCTGGTCCTGCTAGAGCTCAACATTGTTGGAATGATTTAGAAGGTAGAAAGTATGCTGCATTAGGAACCTCAAAAGCATTATACATTTATTACGAAGATGCTTTCTATGATATTACACCTTTAGCCACTGCATTAACAGGAGCTACTTTTACATCAACAGCAAGTTCAAGCACAATAACTGTAAATAAAAATTCACATGCCTTAGATGTGGGGGAGTACATTACTTTTACATCTGTAACTGTACCAGGAACATCTTCTTTTGTTGACACTGATTTTACAAGTTTTACTTTTGAAGTACTTACAACTGCTACAAATTCTTTTACAATAACTATGCAAACCACCGAAACAGGGACACCAATGACGGCCGCTGGATCAGCTAGTATAAACCCCTATGAAGAAATAGGGCCTACTATCCAAACCTATGGATATGGTTGGGGTACAAGCACATGGGGAACAGTTGGTTGGGGTAATCAAACAACATCAACTCAAGTAATCCTAGACCCTGGATCATGGTCTCTAGATAATTTTGGACAAATATTAATTGCAACTATAAAAGATGGTAAGACATTTACTTGGAATGCTGGTGCTGCTAATCCTCTACAAACAAGAGCAACATTAATGGCAGGAGCTCCAACCGCTTCTAGACTAACAATTGTTTCAGACAGAGATAGGCACGTAGTTCATTTTGGTACTGAAACAACAATTGCAAGCACTACTACACAAGATCCAATGTTTATAAGATTTTCAAATCAAGAAGATTTTAACACTTATCTTCCTACTTCAACAAATACTGCAGGAACATTTAGACTAGATACAGGTAACAAAATTGTAGCTGCGGTTTCTGGTAAAGATTATAATTTAATTTTAACAGATACAGCCGCTTATGTAATGCAATTTGTTGGTCCACCTTTTACATTTTCTATTAGACAAGTAGGTTCTAACTGTGGATGTATTGGACAACATG
>CAACVD010001727.1_pt1 | contig 10400 bp, 11 predicted proteins | sample 2381771 | NCBI WGS metagenome assembly CAACVD01 (sample SAMEA5211965, study PRJEB30684) | marine metagenome | biome: Marine; feature: Epipelagic; material: Water | collected 2015-10-15 | depth 15 m | reverse complement strand
TTTTGTATAAATATATTTAAATGCCTACTAAAATATTAAATTCAGTTAATAATGCTTTAAGGGGGGTATCTAATCCAGTTAATTCTTTAGTTGGTGGTACCTTAGCGCAACCGAGTATTGGTATCATTGGAGCTAATATACCATTAGCTCCGTTAATCAGTTTTAGAGAAACTTTTTTGGAAAGTATGAATCAATGGACAAATGCTATTCCAAAGCAAACACAATTTATAGTTTTATTTGATAATTTCCCATTAGGTTTAAATACGAATATACTTCAAAAACTTGAACCAAACGTTTTTTCAACAGGTTTTGATATAGATACACCTAAAGCTCTACTTACAAGTTTAAAAAATCAAAGTATAATAGGTTGTATATTTGTTAATGCTTTTGATTTACCTTCAGAGCAATTGGGGTCTGAAGCAGCTACAATAACAAATAACAGAGGTTTTATACAAGGCACGATACTAACTGATCGAAGTTCATTTAATAATAAAGTTATGATAAATTTTAGAGAAACAAATACTTCATTTACTGATTTAATAATGAGACCATGGTTAATAATGGCTAGCCATTATGGTTATGTAGCTAGGAATCCTAACGATAATCAAGAATTATTAAAAAATCCAAAAGTTAATATGACCATAGTTCAATATTCTCCTAGTAAAGCTGGTTTATCTCAAATACCTAGAAAAACTTGGCGGTTTTTCAATTGTGTACCTACATCATTAGATACGCGTCGTGCTGGTTATGGTACAGAAAAAATTGATAACTATTCAGTTGGTTTTATTTATGATAAATATGAAGTTCAAAGTAACTTATACCTTTCAGTAGAACAATTAATTAAAAGTATCAACCCTTTAACTTTTTAAAAAATGGCAGATGATATAACAGACGTATTAAAAGAAGTTGGTATCTTAACTAAACTGGTTAAGAGCCTTAAAACATCTAATAAAGATTTAAAACAGATAAAAAAAGGTGGTAGCGTCGATGTAAAAGGTGATAAAAAAGAAAAATTAGAAAGTGAATTTAAACGAGAAGAAGGTATTATAGTAACCGGTTTTTCAACTAACGCTATAGAACAATTAAAATTAATATCACCAGCAGCGGGTGATAGTAAAAAAGATCCGGTTAAATCTGCTAAAAAAAGTGGTGGTTTAATGGACGGTATTATGGCCGTGGTAGGTGTTGGTTTAGGCGTAGCTGGTTTATTAGGTGCCATGGCTGGTGTAGATGCTCTCGCTGGGGCGATTGGTACAGGTGATAATTTAAAATCTTTAATGCAAAATCTTGCAGAAGGTCTAGGAGCTTTTTCAGGTCCAAGTATGATAGCATTAGGAGCATTATTAGGCGCAGGTGCTCTTTTTGGTACAGTCGGTGGTATGGGTACAGCATTTAAAGCTGCCGTGGGTATGTCTGCAATAGGTCTCGGTCTTGGTGGTTTCTTTGCTGGTTTAGCTCTAGCTGATGCTGGTGCGAGTTTTTTAAAATCTGACGGGTCTACTATAAAAGCTTTAATGGTTAATCTTGCAGAAGGTCTTGGAGCTTTTTCAGGACCGAGTATGGTAGCATTAGGTACTTTATTAGGGGCCGGGGCTATTTTTGGTGCTGTGAGTCCTGTTGCTGGTGTTAAGGCTGCTTTAGGTATGGCTGCTATTGGTGCAGGTTTAGGAGGATTTTTTGCAGGTATTGCATTAGCTGATGCTGGAGCAGGTTTTTTAAACTCGGACGGATCTACAATTAAAACTTTAATGATTAATTTAGCTGAAGGATTAGGAGCTTTTTCTGGTCCAAGTATGATAGCTTTAGGGGCATTATTAGGAGCAGGTGCTTTATTCGGTGCAGTAGGGGGACCGGCAGTTGCGGGTATGGCAGCATTAGGTATGTCTGCAATAGGTCTTGGTCTAGGTGGGTTCTTTGCAGGTTTAGCAGTTGCTGATAAGGGTATAAGTTTAATGATGGGCGACGGTCAACCAGGTGAATCTATAAAGTTCTTAATGGTAAATATGGGGGAAGGTTTAGGAGGATTATTTGATGGTGTGAAAGATATTACATTAGAAGATATAGCTAAACTACCATTAGCAGCTGCAGCAGCTTCATCTTCTATGTTAGCCATAGCAGGTGCTAACGGTATATCAGCTATTTTAGGTGGTTTAACAAAAATAGTAAATTTCTTTACAGGAGGTACTAATCCAATGGAATTCGTAATGGATATTGGTGAAAAAGCTGATCAGGTAGATGCTGGAGCTACTGCAATTGAAAGGGTATCTGAAGCACTAAAAAGATTATCGGGTTTAGATATATCTATAAAATCTAATTTTAAAGATTTTGCTAATGATTTAAAAGATTCGATACCAATTATTGAAGCAGCAATTAACGGTGAAAAAGGAGGTTTGTTGTTCGGTTCAGAGATAAAAGGTTTAATGTCAGGGGAAGTTGATTACGAAGGTGCAGCGCAAAGAATAAAAACATTAAGAGAATCGATTGATGGTGACATTAGTGCATCAATAAAATTAGATGTAAGTACTAAAATAGCAGATTTAAATGAAAGCATGGGGACTTTAATTGGTGAATCTAATAGATTATTAGTTGAAAATAATATGTTATTAGATTTAATATTAAAGAAAGAACCAAATCAACAGATAATATCTCCACAAAGAACCTCAGTTAATAATTTTGATCAATCTGGAGATGCTTTCAGACAAATGCAAGCAGTTTAATTAGAAAAATGATAGATGATATTAAAACCATAAAAATATCAGTTTTAGATAAAGATTTTTTTATACAAGAGCCGTCGTTTTATTTTTGTAAAAATCTATTAAAAAATTTAAATAATACTGAAAATTCTGAAAAAGTATTCAATAAAGTAATTAAACAACTTACTGGCGAGGTTCTTAATTTACAGGAAAAGTTTCTTTTTTTATTAGAATTGAGAGGTCTTATTTTAGGTAATGAAATTGAAGTAACGAGTAATAAAATTACTTATAAATATGATATTAATGATATAATAGAAAAATTTTCTTGCAAAAAAAATATTTTTAACTATGAAGGTATTAATTTTTATTTTGTTAACAATATGTATAACACAACATACAGCCATGAATTAGTTTTTAATAGTGTATTAGATTGTGAAAATATTGAAGAAATACCACCATTAAATTTTATACAAATTTATGATATACTAATAAAAGAATTTTATAGTGATAGTTATAAATTTTCAGATAATAATATTGAAATTAACTTACTCACAGGCATGGATTTTATAAAAAAAATATATGATTTAAATTTAATGGAAATATATAAGCAAGAATACTATTTAAGAAAATTTTTAAATTTAAATAGTCTAGATCTTGATACTATAAGTTTTCCAGAATGTAAAATACTATTAAATTATCATATTCAAGATATGAAAGAAGTTGAAGAACAACAAAAAAAGTTGAAAAATAACTATTAAGTGATAATTATTACTATATGACAACTTTCTTAAATAATCTTAAAAATATTCAAAAAGAAGTAGATATTTTTATTCCCTCTTTACAATCGGATGTAAAATTTAAACCTTTAACTTTAAAACATCAAAAAAATATTTTGGATAATGTTGAGTTAAATGCAATATCAATTATTATTTTTTATAATAAGCTTAATGATATTATTTTAGAACTGGGTCAAGGAGATTTTAATATTGTTGATAGACCAAATATTATATTATCATTAAGAGAAAGAATTAATAGTAAATACGGTAAATTTGATCTACTAAAACTTATTACTTCTAATAGAGAAATAAAACCTATCAATCTTAACAAGACTATTGAAACTAATGATTTTATTTTTGAATTAGCATCACCTACATTTAAGGTAGATAGTGAAAGTAATAACTATTTGATTAAAAATTTTAAAACTGAAAGCAAATTACTTGGTAAACTTTATGTTAGTGAATTAACTAAATTTACTAAATCAATTACCATAAAAAATAATAATGAAACGGTAGAATTTAGTAATATAAAAATGGAAGAAAAATTTGATATAATTGAAAATATATCATCATCAAGTATTACAGAAGTTTATGATTACATAAAGGAAGTAAGAGAATTTGAAAAAAAATTTATTACCCAAAAAGGTGATATCGTAGAAATCAATCCAGAACTATTTATTCTATAATTTTCTTAGGCATTAAATATTTATAATGCCTGATTTATACAGTTTTACATTTGATGAAGACCAAATTTTACCCATATTAACAAGGGGTGAAGCTAATACAATAGACCCGTTTTCATTTACGGGAGATGGTAGAATTCATAATAAAAATAATACCCAAGCAACTGATCCAATTGATGTTATAAATGATTTTCCTTGGACTAAAAGTCCTAAATCATCACGCGAAGATGTACCAGCTGCGTATATAAAAGAAAAAAGACTATTAACTAATTCAACTTTAGCTAACTTTTTTTATAGTATATTAGCAGGGACTGACGTATTACAAACAGCTGCCGAAAGAGTTGAATCCGGTAATATTCAGGTAGGTTCAAATGAACTAAATGTATATGATTCATTATCAGCTGCTGGAGTTTCTTTTACCGGTGTTAAGGATGCTTTAGTATCTGGGGCTAAAACTGCTGGAGAATTTGTTGAAGATGTTAAAATTAAAGCTGAAAATTTTATTACTAATGATGATAATTTTAGAGATAAAATTTTAAGACCTTATAATGGTTTGTATTATACTGAAGATACTGGTTTTAAATATTATTTACCTTATTTTAGTGATAATTACTTAATAACTGACAATTCATTTTCTGAAGATTCTCAGAAAATTGCGGATCTTAGTGATTTAGCACAATCAATAGGTAAAGCTTTTGATACAGTAAGAGGGGTAGCTTTTATGGATAAACCTGGTGTTTATGTTGAACAAAGTAAACAGTACCAATTTGGACAAGAAGGTAGGGATATTACTATAAATTTTCCATTGCTTAATACCGGTACTTACGAAGAAGTAAAAAGAAATTGGCAATTAATATTTGGACTAATTTATCAAAACAAACCAGGTCGTATTAATAGAAATTTATTAGAACTACCGGTTATATATGAATTTTATATAGAAGGAGTAGCTTATATGCCTTATAGTTATATAACAAAAATTCAAGTAGATTTTGTTGGTAATCGAAGAACTATGGATATAGAAATACCTAGTTTTAGTGTAACTAGTTTAAATGAATCATTACAAGATAGAACTATTATAAATACTGTTATACCCGATGCTTATAATATATCAATATCTTTTAGCGGGTTAAATAAAGAAACTAAAAACTTTTTAATTAGAAGTCTAGGAGACCCTATAATAAAAGTTAGAGAAAGAGGGCAAGTGTAATGGAAGGTAATTATCAAAACAATATAGTTGAATTAGAAAACTTAGATTTGACTAGATATGAAAATATTTTTAAAATATTCAATACAGGTGATAAAAACTTTTATTATTATAATATTATTAAAAAAATTGTAATTCCTGATAATTTAGATGAAAGACTTTTTTATAATGTTACATTGCCTAATGGTACACCATTAACTACTTTTTCATATAATTTATACGGTACTATAGATTTATGGTGGTTAATTTTAATAATAAATAATATAACTAACCCTATTAAAGATCTTCCAGTTGGTAAAAAATTAAGATTATTAAAACCTCAATTTATAGAACAAATTTTAGATTCAATTCAATTACAATTGTAATGAGAAAAGATTATATAAGGAATAATTTTAACGGAGCCCAAGCTAAAGCCCATTCTAGTAAGATTGATAACCAATATTATTATATTCGAGCTGTGTTAGTTAACCCGGAAGGTGATAGATTAGATTTATCTAAAGGTTCAATGTATAATATATCTATAATTGATAATCTATTTGACCCATTTTTAAAAGCTGAAATAATGCTATATAATGATAATAATGCTATAGAAAGAACAGTCGCAACTGATTTAAATTCACAAAAAGGTTTCACCTTTAGAGGTGATGGTAGGGATGTATTATTTTTAGAAATAATTCCATTAAAGAGTACAGATAAAGAATATAAGCTAGAAGAATCAGAAGGGTATAATCAAGTATTTTCACTTAGAAATCTATTTACAGTTATAGAAGATACTGAGATAGTAATAGAAGGAGTTACATATAAAAAAATTAAATTATATGATTTAGATGAGAGAAAATTAAAAGAAAAAAATCTTAATTTTAACTCTATTGATACTATTAACTTTTCTGAAAATAATACTTTATCAGGTGTACCTTTATTTAATTTAGATAATAATGAGAGGGGTAATTATACTGGTACAATGATGAGAGAATTACTTAAATTAGCATTAGTCCAGAATGATGATGACATTTTTTACATTAGTCCATCTTCACAATCTTCAAATAGTAATATAAATTATATTGATTTTGAAAATGGTAATTCAGTTATTAATTATGCAAGTGATACTTATAAAAAGGCTTCTGATGATCTAAAATATATTTATAATTTACATAATAGTAACTTAGATAGCAAAGATTTTAGTATCCTAAAAAAAGATTACTTTACAGGTAAATATACACTAATAAATTCTAAAAGTTTTTTTGACCGAGCTTATAATAAAGATAGTGGAGAAGGGGGAACTTTTTTACTTGAAAAAATAAATATAAGCGGTGCAGGTAATCTTAAAGTTAATAACGCAGGGGGTAAAAGCCCTAATAATACCCCACAGTTTAATGAAAAGAGCCAGGCACTAAATGTTAAATTTTTTAATACAAGTTTTGATATATTAAATGAAAAAATTAATACTAAAATGGTACATGAATATGATTTTGAAAATAAAACTTTTAATATTTTTCAGAAAGAAAGTAATATTGTAAATGCCAAAGAAAAATTCAATAGTTATTATGTTAAAAATATGAAAGGTCAAAAAAAACCTTACCCATCACTTATAACAACAAATCTTAAAAAATTAAACTATAATTATGAAAATATATATAATTTATATGGTGGTAATGGGGATATAACGCTTTCAACTGGTTTAAATAAATTATTAAAAAGCTCTATTATCGCTAATTTAGGTATAGAAGTTCAGTTAAAAGGTCAAATGTTTAGGCGATCTGGTAAATTTATATCAATAGATAGAGATAGTTTAGACCCTAAAAATAAATTTGATGATAGATTTTTAGGAACTTATTTTATAATTAATGTTGAGCATACATTTTTAAAAGATGACTTATATATTAATAAAATACATGCAGTTAAAACATACTACTTTGATAACTTATTATTTAACGAGGATTTAGACTAATGCCATTTTATAAAAAAAATATTCTACCAGATTTGTCTGATACCATTATAAATGGTAATATAGAGTTTTATGAAAGTAGTGAAGAGTTATTAAAAATATTTGAAAGTGTTTCATTAGATGTAGTATCATTTTTTATAGAATTAGATAATGCAAAATCGTCAGATAATGTCTTAAAAAATCTTACTGATAAATACGCTGAATTAAATAATAAAGATCTAAAAATAAATAAAGTTGAAATACCTAATAATTTTAAATTATATTTAAATGAAAAATTTCAAAATTTATTATATCTATTTAAACATGCAATAAGAAAAAAAGTAAAAAATATGGATGAAGGTATTTTTTCATCATATTCAGATGATATAGGAATGACTTTAGAGATTAACCATAATATGGGTTTAACTAATTCTCCTATTTTTGACTCTTTTTACAATTTACAATCTTCAGGTCCCCCAACTACAATACCATCAACTATGTTTAATAAAGTAAGTAAGAATTTATTAAAAAACTTTAAAAAAATGTCTTTAAAAAATGATGCAATCTTAAAGACAAGTTTAAAGAGTATAGCAGGTTATGGTACGCAAAATATATCACAACAACCGCATGGTAATAACTTAGTTTATGATAATTTTTATGAAAAAAGTAAAAAAGAACTAACTAACTCTAAAACTGAAAAAATAATTGAAATTTTTGGAGAAAATTTAGGAGATCTAATAACGTTTTATAAAAATTTAAATATTAGACAACAAGAAGGTAATAAGTCTTATTTTATTAACTTTCAAAATAATATAGAAGGAGTAGAAAATGTATTAGACATGTTTAATAATAATATATATACCACTGCTACAGTAAATATACCTTCAGATGCTAATTTTGTACCTCATAATATGTATGATCCAAAAACTGGAGCTGTATTTTTTGCAAGTACGGAAGCTTTACATTTACAATATACTCAATTAGGTTATACGAATACAAAACCTAATATATTACCTTCTTCAACCTCTTCTATTACTCAAACTTCTTCACCTCTACCTAATACTGGGTCACAAGTAAGTACAGGTCCTTCTAGTACAGGTTCTGGTGGTGGTACATATAGTGGCGGGTCTACTGGTTCTTCAGGTGGTGGTTATTGATCACTAACTTCTATTATTTTAGCGTCATCTATTAATTGCTTTAATAAAGTTTCTCTATTGACAGTTAAACCTAAACGCTCGTTATTTTTATCTTGTAATTCTTTTTTACTTTCAATATCCATTTGTTTAACTTGGATTTTAGCTTCGTTAGCTTTATCTTGTAATAGAATTTTATTTAAACTTTCAATAGCTGAAGCAGAAGCCCCTACTAACTTACTAAGAGCATCGACATCTCTAGAATCTGGTGCTGATGTAATAAATTGCTTAACTTCTTCAACGTAATCTACTGTACCTTTAATTAATTTACCAGAATAATTTAATAAAAATTTTTCTAGTTCTTCTTTATTTAAATTAAATTCATCTTTATTTAACTCTTTTGAGGCATTAGTCGCTCCTTTTAATTGAGAAATTAAATCATCTACTACTATGTCTACATCCTGGTCCATTAAAATATTTAATATAAAGTTGAATAATTAAAATAATACCCTATAATAGATATATGGAGAATGTAGTTATAAAGTTTATTAAGACTCACGATGATGCTAAACTACCTACTAAAGCTCATCAAGGAGATAATTGTTTTGATTTATATGCAGTGGAAGATACTGTTATTCCTAGAGGTGTTTATGGTCCGGTAGATGATATTAAAATAGGCAGCGCAATTGTACCGGTAGGTATCACTGTTGGTTATATTTCTGAAGGATATGGTTTTGTTTTAAGACCTAAATCAGGTTTAGGATTTAAGGCCGGGTTACAACCTCATTTAGGAGAAATTGATAATGGATATCGTGGAGACTGCGCAGTAAAAATGTATAACTTTTCAAATAAAGATTATACCTATAAAAAAGGAGATAAGGTAGCTCAAATTAAAGTAGAAAAAATTTATGATACGGTAATTGAATGGACTGAAGAAGTAGAAGAAGCTCAAAGAGGAGATGCAGGTTTTGGTTCTTCTGGTAAATAGGAACTATTATATAATAAGTTATGAAAAGAACTAGTCAGAGAATAACTGAAAAAAAGGTAGGTAATACTAAAATAAGAAAAACTGTTACTGTTACTGTAACTAAGCCTACAAAAAGAAAACGTAAGTAATGTTTAATAATCTTTTAGTAGAGAAATATAGACCTACTAAATTATCAGATATGGTATTATCTGATAGTAATAGAAAGTTTTTTGAATCTATTACTGATGAAATACCTAATCTATTATTTGTAGGTACCCCTGGTTTAGGTAAAACTACTCTTGCAAAAATATTAGTTAATAATATATTAGAATGTCAATACTTATATATTAATGCATCAGATGAAAATGGTATTGATACTATTCGATCTAAGGTGGTTGGCTTTAGTCAGACTATGTCTCTTGATGGGAAACATAAAGTAGTAATACTAGATGAGGCTGATGGTATTACCATTGATGGTCAACGCGCACTACGTAACACAATGGAAGAATATAGTGGTAAGACTCGTTTTATTCTTACTGCAAATTATAAGCATAAAATTATACCTGCTATTCAAAGTAGAACTCAATTCTTTGATTTAACCCCTCCTTTTGATGACGTTGTAAAGCGTGTTGTAAATGTGGTAAAAGAAGAAGGTATAAAAATTGATAATAATCAAAAAACTAATTTTATTAATCTAATCAAACAAGATTATCCTGATATACGCAAAGTATTAAATACAGTTCAAAAGTCTACTATTAGTAAAATTTTTACTATTGATCATAGTGTAGATAGTAAAGAAATTGTTAATGTTATTCATAAGCATATTATATCTAAAGATTCTTTAAAACTTAGGAAGTATCTAATTGAAAATGAAAATGAATTTCAAGGTGATTATCATAACTTAATGAAGCAGTATTTAAATTATGTTTATTCTTCTAGTTTAGATGACAATAAAAAACGTCAATATATAGTGACTATTTCAGATCACATGTATAAAGACGTATTTGTATTAGATAAAGA
>CAACVD010001725.1_pt1 | contig 10405 bp, 14 predicted proteins | sample 2381771 | NCBI WGS metagenome assembly CAACVD01 (sample SAMEA5211965, study PRJEB30684) | marine metagenome | biome: Marine; feature: Epipelagic; material: Water | collected 2015-10-15 | depth 15 m | reverse complement strand
TAAAAACCCTCATGCTCGAGCTCTAAGGTCTAGAACATTTAAGCCAAAAGTGATAGAATCCAATAAATTGTATAATCGCAATAAGGAGAAACATGCCACTTACAAAAAAAGGAAAGAAAATTATGAAAGCCATGAAAAGTGAATATGGCAAAAAAGAGGGCGAAAAAGTTTTCTATGCTTCCAAAAATAAACGTAAAATAAAAGGAGTAGAAAAAGCTGCTATGGGTAGAGCTATGTTCAGACAATCTACTTCTAAAGCTCCTGGCAAAGCACAAAATAGAGAAGATTATCATGGTAGTTATATAAAATCAGAAATAGATGGAAAATATATTTCTAATAAAAGTTATGAAAACTATTATGGAGAATTTTTGAAAGGTATTAAATAATGTACAAAAAACAAATGCTTCTTGGTGGTCTTTTAAGAATAAAAGGTATGAGACAGATGATAAAATCTAAACCATATCAAGCTGAAAAAAAACTAGCTATGAAAGAAACAGCAAAAGCGTATTCAGGAAAAGATGCAAAAAGTGCAACTAAAGATAAAAAATTTTTAAGAGGTTTACAAAAACTAGACACACAAAGAGCAAAAGCATCAAAACTTTTAGATATGTCACAATTTCTTGTTAAAGAAGCTAGAACAGCTGGGAGAAAAGATATGACAAAAGTTGGTAGAAAAATAAGAAGAGGTGTTGTTAATTATGGTAGAAACATTTCTAAAAAAGCAAAAGCTATGATTGATAGAAAAACAAAAAAGAAAAAATTAAACTAATATGGCAACATCAGGAACTACAGCATTTAATTTAAATATTGATGATATTATTCAAGAAGGGTATCAAAGATGTTCTGTGACTACAACTTCAGGATATGATCTAAGATCAGCAAGAAGAAGTTTGGATTTATTATTTGCTGAATGGGGTAACAGAGGAATACATCTTTGGAAGGTGGATTTACATGAAGCTAGTTTAGTATCAGGACAAGCTGAGTATAGTGTTTCTTCAAATGTAAGTGATGTACTAGAAGCTTTTGTTTCATCATCTTTAACAGCAGCTGACAATGCTAACACACAAGATATATCCCTTACTAAAATAGATAGATCTGCTTATGCAGCTTTACCTAATAAATTAGCTTTAGGACAACCATCACAATATTATGTTGAAAGACAAACAACACCTAAAATTTATTTATATCAAGCACCTAACTTAAGTACATATACTGTACTCAAATATTACGTAATTAAAAGAATTGAAGATGCAGGTGTTTATACAAATGATGCTGATGTTGTTTATAGATTTTTACCATGTATGTGTGCTGGGTTAGCATATTATTTATCTATGAAAGTTGCTCCACAATTAGTGCAACAAAACAAATTAATTTATGAGGATGAACTGAAAAGAGCATTAGACGAGGATGGTCAAAGAACATCAACGTATTTATCTCCACAATCATTTTATCCTAGTGGAGTTTAATTATGGGAAAATTTGCAACAGGTAAAAGATCATTAGCAATATCTGATAGATCAGGACAAGCTTTTCCATATAATGAAATGGTTAAAGAGTGGAATGGTTCTTTTGTGCACATATCTGAATTTGAACCTAAGCATCCTCAAATTAGAAGAAGACAAGCTGTCAGTGATGCGATAGCTTTACAAAATACAAGATCACAAAGATTTCAACAACCAACTGCAGAATTTCAAAATGATGTCACACTATCAGATTCTGGAGGAACTTCTGTAGGTGTTGCAAATTTAAGTTTACCTGGGGACTTTGCTTTTAAGACACAAGATTTTCAAGTAACAACAAATGGAATTACAACTACTATTCACAGTATGATTCCAGAAGATCCATCCGTTCAAAATAGACGTAGAGAGTTAATATCAATAATAGGTAATGTAGGAGTATCAATAACGTAATGGCCGTAACACATGCAAATTTTTTAACACAAGTCAGAAATTATACTGAGGTAGATAGTAATGTTTTATCTGATTCAATTATACAAGATTTTATAAAATCTGTAGAGTTAGATGTAGCTGGCAAAGTGGATTATGATGATTTGAGAAAATATGCAACATCAACTTTTACAGCAGGTAATCGATATGTATCTTTACCTTCTGATGCTTTAGTAATCAGATCTGTGCAAGTGATAGATGGCAGCACCAGAGTTTTTTTAGAAAAAAGAGATACTAGTTTTATTTCAGAATTTAATCCTACAGACGCACAAGGCGTGCCTAAATATTATGCTAATTGGGAAGACAGTGTTCAACAAGGAAATATCATCTTAGTAGCACCTACACCTTCAAGTGCTCTAACAGTACAAGTAAATTATATTAAAGATCCACCTAATTTTACAAGCACTAACGATACATATTTGTCAAGACATCAAGAGTCTATGTTACTTCATGGGGTATTGTCTGAGGCATTTAGATTTTTAAAAGGTCCTATGGATATGTACAAACTATATAATGACAAGTATAATGAAGAATTACAGAATTTTGCTCTACAACAAATGGGCAGAAGAAGACGTGCGGAGTATGATGATGGCGTTCCAAGAGTAAAAGTCCCATCTCCTTCTCCAAACACAACATATTAAGGAGAACAATTATGGCAATAACAACAAATGCAATATGTGATTCTTTTAAAAAAGAATTACTACAAGGAAAACATGACTTTGATACATCATCTGACACTTATAAGTTAGCGATGTTTACAAGTTCTGCAACACTAGGGAAATCAACAACAAACTATACAACACCTAATGAAGTATCATCGCCAGCGGGTTATTCTGCTGGAGGTAAAGCTTTAGTAAACCAAGGTGTAAAAGTTTCATCTTCAGTTGCGATAACTGATTTTGCTGATCTTTCTTTTCAAAACGTAACTCTTACTGCAAGAGGAGCTTTGATTTATAATACAACAACTGATGGTGGTTCAAATACTACTGATGCTGTTGCTGTATTAGATTTCGGTGGAGACAAAACTGCGACTGCGGGAACATTCACAATTCAGTTCCCTGCATTCACAACATCTGCTTCGATCTTAAGATTAGCATAAGGATAATAATGAATGTCAAATGCATGGGGTGCACTTAGTTGGGGACAAGGTAGTTGGGCAGCACAAGGTGATGTCGGACTTACTGCTTCTGGAATAAGTGCATCCTTTAGCGTTGGACAAGTTACTTCCACAGGTATTGTACAAATTGGTTGGGGTGGAGATACTTGGGGAGAAAATGAATGGGGAGATCTTTCAGGTTCACAACCAGCCATAACAGGATCACAAGCATCTTTTTCAATTGGTACACTCACTTTAACCGGTGATGCAAATGTAGAACCATCAGGCATTCAAATTACCTCTACAATAGGTAATGAAATTGCTGGTATTTCATTTACAGCACAAGTTACTGGATTAGAACTTACTTCTTCTATGGGCGAGGAAGTGATTGATATTGGGGTTACCATCACTGGTTCTCAACTTGCTTCAAGTATTGGTGCAGCTACTGTAGATGAATCTACCTTAACAGGAGAAGGTTGGGGAAGAGGAGAATGGGGAGAGTTTGCTTGGGGAGATAATTTTTCTGTTCAAGTAACAGGACAATCTTTAACATCGTCAATAGGTAACGAAACAGCATTTACAGATGTAACTGTTTCAGTAACAGGGTCACAAATAACTTCAACTTTTGGTAATTTTTCATTACAGATTGATCAAGACATTACTGTATTTGCATCAGAAGATCAGTTAGATTTTACTATTGGTACATTATCTTTTGTTGGGGATGCAAATATTGACGTAACAGGCATTCAATTAACAAGCTCTATCGGCACTGTAGCAGCTGGGTTATTCTTAGATGTTCCTGTAACAGGAGTTCAATTAACTTCAACTCAAGGAGATTTCTCATTAGTTCAATCAACAAATGAGACAGTTACTGGTCAGACGGCAACTCTTTCTGTGGGCAGCCCTGCAGAGATACCTGCTCAGCATGTAGGTGTTTCTGGACTTTCAGCTACATCTTCTGTAGGCTCTGTAACATTCTCAATAACTGCAGATATTGATGTAACAGGTATATCTGCTTCATTCTCTATAGGAAGTCCAAACATCACAGCTTGGGCAGAAATAGACGTGGGAGTAAATAATGTATGGACAGAGGTTGATTTGGCAGCATGATAAATGTATAATTAAAACAATTAGGAGAAAAATTTTATGGCATCAAGTTATTCAAGTGATTTAAAACTAGAACTAATGGTAACCGGTGAAAACGCTGGTACATGGGGAGATAAAACAAATACAAATTTAAATTTAGTACAACAAGCCGTTGCAGGTTTTGAACAAGTTACACTTTCAAGTGGTGGTACTTTAGCTCTTGCAATGTCTGATGGTGCACTATCAAACGCAAGAAATTTAGTTATTAAATTTGCAACTGCAACAATAGCAGCAAGCACAGTTTGTACTATTCCAGATTCAATAGAAAAATTTTATATATTCGATGCAACAGGATTAACAAATCCAACAAACCTTACAATTAAAACTGCATCAGGAACTGGTTTTACATTAGACGCTGCAAAAATTTATGCAGCTTATTCTGATGGAACAAATTTAAATGAAGTATCTTTAGACACTTTAGGTGGCACAGTAGCCGCTGCACAAATTGCAGACGGAGCTGTTACTACAGATAAAATAGGCGATGACCAAGTTACTTTTGCTAAAATGCAAGATACAACAACTAACAATAGAGTTTTAGGAGCTGTTTCTGCAGGTACAATTGGAGAAGTTCAAGTTGCACAAGACATGATTGCAAATGACGCTGTTGGTCCTAATCAGTTAGCAGATACATCTGTATCGGCAGGTTCTTACACAGTTGCATCTATTACTGTAGATGCGCAAGGAAGACTTACTGCAGCATCATCAGGACAAGCGGGTGGTGGTATGCTAGAACCAAAACTAGCTGAAAATGGTCCTGGTAACGGAACGTACACTGCAACTTCAAACGCTAATTATGGTGGAGCTATAATTTTTGCTGGCGGCGGCGGAGGCGGCGGCGGAAACCAAAACAATCCAGGACGAGGCGGTAGAGGAGGCCAAGGCGGATTTGGATATTATGGTTTTCCAATTGGTTCTCATCCTTTTGCTAAATCTTTCTCGCTTGGTGCAGGAGGAAATGGTGGTGCAGGAAATTCTGGAAACGCAACTGGTGGTACAGGAAATGCAGGAAGTGCATCAAACCTTACAGACGTTGGCACAGTAAACGGTGGTGGCGGAGCACCTGGTGGTTCAGCAAACTCTGGACCTGGAAATCCGGGAAATGCAGGTACAGCACCTGGGGCTACAAACACTTATACTCAACCAAATTTCTTGGTTGGTAATCAAGCAGGAGGAACTAGTGGTTTTGGTCAAGGTGGACCTGGTGGAGGAAGCGCTGCTTCTGGATCTTCTGGTGAAGCCGGAGGTTTATTTATATTCGAAAACACAGGATCGTAATTATGGCTATATTTATTTTTCAAAAAAACTCAGACGGTAAAGAAGGTTCTTTAATTCATATTGCAGCATCGCAAGAAATTTGGGATGCAAATAAAGTACAACCTGAATCATTGTTTGATTTAGTAACTGTTAATGATGAATTATTCAATGCAGTAAGATTAAATAATAAAGGTGTTATTTCTAAAACTGGAGACACAGTTAATACAATGGACCTTAGTCCAGTTTCAACAGGTGGAAATTTTATTGATTATAAACATGAAGAAAATAAAGAAGCACTAATCGAACGATTAGATAAATGGTTAAAACTTGGCAAGTCCGGAACTTTAGCTGATCAAGTGACAGCATACAAAGCACATATAGAAAGCTTAGGCACTGAAGCAATAGCTCATTCTTTTGAAAAACATGCTGAAGATAATGGCGTTACTGCTGTGCATCCACTACAATTAGTTTAGTTTACTTTTAAAGATTAATACTATAATAAAACCTAATGCTCTCAAAAAAAATTGAGTTTTATACTAATGATCATTATTTTGATTTAAAAGAAGACTTTCCTGTACCAATAAAAACAAATATACCAGATTGGTTTAAAAAATTAACACACTCCCCAGATAACAGAACTATAAAAGGATGTATGCCTTTTTTAGATACTCTAATAACAGGATACCTTTTAAAAAATCCTACTGAATTTAGATTAAAACATAATGTTTTAAATCCTCAAACAGGAAAAAAAGATTCTTTTTATACTGCTGGCACAATACATGATAATATAATTCAAGGTATTGCATTGAATATTAATCAAAGTGTGCCTAACTTACATCCTCCTGAACAATTAAAGGGCTCTTCATTAATAGAAAAAAATAAAAATTTTCCAATGTATAAAATTATGAATCCTTGGATTATTAAAACACCTCCAGGATACTCTTGTTTATTTGTACCACCTTTAAATAACTCTGATGATAGGTTTTCTATAATACCAGGTATTGTAGATACAGACACATTTAATCAAGAAATTAATTTTCCTTTTGTAGTAAATGGAGATAAGTATGAATCAATAGAAACAATTATAAAAAAAGGCACACCATATGTTCAAATAATACCTTTTAAAAGAGATTCATGGGAAATGAGTATTAAAAAAATAGACTCTAGAGAACTTAGAAAAAGAAGAATTAGTTTTGGATTACGGATGTTTAATATTTATAAAAATTTTTTTTGGAGAAAAAAATCATGGAAATAAAAAATTTTGTAAAAATATATGATGATTTTATTCCTTACAAAAATTTATCAGTTTTACTAAGATATATTAATACAGTTAAATTTGAACCTGCAGAAGTTATAGCAGATAAAAGAAATAAATTTCAGGCTGTAGATAAAAGCATTAGAAGTGTATTAAAAAAAGATATGTTTAATTGTGTTGAATCATTAACAGAAGCTCATTGGCACAATTTTTTAAAATATATTTTTAGAAAAGCTTTGGAAGAATATTTTAAAAGTTTTAGAAACACTTACACATTTAAATATATTCAAGAAATACAAATTTTAAAATATGAGAATTCAGATTTTTATACATGGCATACTGATCATTTTGCAAAAATACCAAGAACTATGAGTTGTATATTTTTATTAAATAATGATTACGAAGGAGGAAATTTAACTTTTAGAAATCCAGATGGCAGTGAAGAGTGGGAAGTAGAAGTTAAACCAAACCGTATGATTGTATGGCCCAGTAATTTCATGTATCCTCATCAAGTAAAACCTGTAACAAAAGGAATAAGATATTCAATAGTAAGTTGGGCATTATAATGGAAGGATTTTATAAATACATACCAAATTTTTTAACTAAAGAGGAAATAAACCTTTTATGTGATTATACTAGAATCAAACATAGAATAAATTATACTCATTTTGATTTAACGCAAACAAATGCAGGAGAAACATATGGCTACGGAGATCCTGCTATGGAGTCTTTATTAATTAATAAAAAAGAACGTGTTGAACAAGAAGCTAATATAAAACTACTTCCTACATATGCTTGTTGGAGAATGTATTGTCAATTTTCTGATTTAGAAATGCACACTGATAGAGATGCATGTGAGTATAGTATAACAGCAAACTTAGGCTCTGATGGAACACCGTTTCCAATTTTTATGAATGATACCCCAATAGAAGTAAAAGTTGGGGATGCTGTATTATACAAAGGTCTTGAAATACCTCACGGAAGAAAAGAATTTGAAGGAGATTGGCACTCACAAGTTTTTTTACATTACGTAGATGCTAATGGACCACATAAAAAATGGGTAAAAGATGGACGTTTACTATGGGGCATGGAAGAGACAGCATCTCTCTATGTGAATGAAATATGAAATTTGTTCAACATAAAGATGGCTCTGGTGAAATATGGTTTTCAGATGAAGAAATAAAAATATTTAAAGAAACAAAAAAATTAATTTTATCTAGAGAAGGGTTAAGACATTTTACTAATCATTTAGTCAATTTTGTAGCCAAAGCTAATCTTAGATTACCAGATGAGCTGCAAAAAACAGAAACACGTGAAGATCATGAGGTTAATGCGATAAAACCCAAGTCTTTAAAGGATGATGTAGATAAGGTATAATACCTCATGCCTTTAACAAATGTATTAATACAACCAGGATTTAATAAACAAGTTACAGAAGTTGGCGCAGAGGGTCAATGGACAGATGGAGATTTTGTAAGATTTAGATATGGTCTTCCAGAAAAAATTGGTGGTTGGGAGCAAATTTTATCAAGCACTTTAGTTGGTGCTGCAAGAGAGCAATTTATTTGGGCTGATTTAGATGGAAGAAGATACGCAGCTATTGGAACAAATAAAGTTTTAGTTATATATTATGAAGGATCATTCTATGATATTACTCCACTAGACACTGCATTAACGAGTTGTACTTTTGATACTGTCAACACCTCTGCAACAGTTACAGTTAATAAAGCTGCTCATGGTTTAGAAGCCGGAGACTTGTTTACTTTTACATCAGTAACACCTCCATCAGGAGCTGGATATGTAGCGTCAGATTTTGAAACCAATACTTTTCAAGTAATTACTGTTCCTGGTAGTGATGAATTTACTATAACTATGGCAAGCGCAGCAGGGACAACGGTCAACGGATCCGGAACAGCAACTGTAAATCCTTATGTAAAACCAGGAAGTTTAAATTTTACTTATGGATTTGGTTGGGGCACAGGTCTTTGGGGCGGAGGTCAACAATTATTTGGAACATTAAATGGAAGTTTAAGTGATGATACTGCAGGGACTGGTGGCTCTGGAACATCGATAACGCTAACATCAACAGCTGGGTTCCCTACATCCGGTACAATTAAAGTTGGAGCTGAATTTATTTCTTACACAGGTGTGTCTTCAAATGATCTTACAGGCATAACCAGAGCTGTAGCTGGGACTAGATCAGCACATTCGAGTGGAGCAGGTGTAGAATATTTTACGGGATGGGGAGAAGCATCTTTATCTCAAACTTTAACTATTGATCCTGCATCATGGTCATTAGATAATTTTGGTGAACAGTTGATTGCAACTGTAAAAAATGGAAAATCTTTTTCTTGGAATCCTATTAATTCTAACCCAAGTGCTTTATCAACTAGAGCTGTAATCATATCTAATGCCCCAACGGCATCAGTAATGTCATTAGTATCAGATAGAGATAGACATCTTTTTATGTTAGGTACAGAAACAACCGTTGGAACTCCTAGTACACAAGATAAATTATTAGTAAGATTTTCTGATCAAGAAAATATTTCTGACTATACAGCTATTTCTACTAATACAGCAGGATCGTTTCGTCTTGACTCTGGAACTAAAATAGTAGGTGCTGTTAAAGGTAAAGATTATACTTTTGTATTAACGAATACTTCTGCTTATGTAATACAATTTGTTGGACCCCCTTTTACTTTTTCTGTAAGACAAGTTGGTTCTAATTGTGGAGCTATAGGACAACACTCGATAAAATATGTTAATGGTGCTGTTTACTGGATGGGAGAAGCTGGAGGTTTTTTTGTTTATGATGGTACTGTAAAAGCTTTACCATGTTTAGTTGAGGATTTTGTATTTACAACAAAAGGAGATAGTTTAGGTATAAATTATCAAAATGGAGAATCAGTATACGCTGGCTTATATACCTTATATGAAGAAATTGTTTGGTTTTATCCAAAAGCAGGAAGCTCTGAAATAGATAGGTGTGTAACTTATAATTATCAAAGCGGAGTTTGGACCACTGGCTCTTTGGCTAGAACAACTTATGTAGATGCTAATCTTTATGATGAACCCTATGCAACAGAATTTAACACTACTGGAGTCCCAACTTTCCCAACAATTCAAGGTGTAACAAATGTAAATGGCTCTACAATTTATTACGCACATGAAAAAGGTAACAATCAAGTTGATGCAGCGGGTAACAAAACTGCGATTCCTGCTTTTATACAATCAGGAGATTTCGATTTAAGTGTAGGTGGAGATGGTCAATTTTTTATGAGTATGAGAAGGTTTGTGCCAGATTTTAAAGTACTAACAGGAGATGCAAGAATTACTATTAATTTAAGAAACTATCCAACTAGCACCGCTACTTCTTCCCCTCTTGGACCATTTACAATAACAAGCTCTACTGATAAAGTTGATACTCGTGCTAGATCTAGATTTGCAAGTTTAAAAATAGAAAATACTTCTACTGATCAAAGTTGGAGATACGGAACTTTTAGGGCAGATATACAACCTGATGGAATGAGAGGCTAATGATTGAAGATAGAAACATGGGGATAATTCCTTTAGCAGAACAACAGTTAGGTATTTTGCCTAATGAAGGTCGACCTGTTGACTTACCAAGTCCTATAGAAATTGGAAAAAATATAGTTAAACAAAAAGCATATGAAACAATTGGAAGAAAAGTAGGTTTACCAGCTTTAGG
>CAACVD010001723.1_pt1 | contig 10409 bp, 17 predicted proteins | sample 2381771 | NCBI WGS metagenome assembly CAACVD01 (sample SAMEA5211965, study PRJEB30684) | marine metagenome | biome: Marine; feature: Epipelagic; material: Water | collected 2015-10-15 | depth 15 m | reverse complement strand
TTGTAGATTGGAAAAACTGATGGCCGTTTACCAGGGCCGTAAGGTCACGCTCAACAAGCCGTTTCGCTTGCCGGCTGGCAGTAGCAAAAAGTCGGGGGTTTATGTGAAAGACGGTGACAAGGTGAAAAAAGTCACGTTTGGCGATAGTTCGATGCGCATTCGTAAAAATGAGCCTGGGCGGCGTAAGAACTTTCGTGCGCGTCACAACTGTGACAACCCCGGCCCGAAGACAAAAGCACGTTATTGGAGTTGCAAAGCATGGTGAGAAAAGCCCCCAGCGGCGGTAAAATTTGTGCGGAAGGTTTACGTTGGGCAAAGCGTACTTTTGATCGCACACCGTCCGCATACAGTAATCTCGCCGCTTCAAAATTTTGCAAAGACCCGAACTACGCCAAGAAAGCCAAAGGCGGCAAACGCAAGGGCAAGAACTGATGGGGCAGCTTAAAAGCTGGCTGCGGCAACGCTGGGTCAGGATTGGCACCGATGGCTCTATCAAAGGCCCGTGCGGCACAAGCAAAAACAAAAAGCGCCCTGATCGTTGTCTGCCGTCTGCAAAGGCGCGGAGCTTGACCAAGGCAGAGCGCGCAGCCACTGCGCGCAAAAAGAAACGCGCCGGCGCAGCTGGCCAGAAGGTAGTACGAAACACAAAAGCGGCGCGCGTTCGCTCCTAAAATGTACCACAACCATGTCCAAGGCGCGATTGGCGAGCTTGTCGCCGCGTCTTGGTTTCTGCGTCGCGGCTGGTACGTCGCGCGCAGCCTGACAGCAACCGGACCCTTTGACCTGATCGTCGCCAAACGCGCAGCGCGCGGCACCGAAAAATATCTGGTCGAGGTCCGTTACGCGGAAATCCACTCTGAACGCAATCTTGGCCGCGTGCATCGCGGTTTGACCGAGGAGCAAAAGCGCCTCGGCGTGACGCTGTGTCTGGTCTGGTCAGATCACAGCGTCGATTGGCATCGCAAAAAAACGAGGATTAGCAAAGATGGAAACGATACAGAACCTAATCACGATAGTGACCAGCAGTGAAGCCGCCGCCTGGGTGGCGGCTGTCACTGCGGTGGTCACAGCTTGCTCAGCGATCACGGCGCTCACGCCCACAACGGCTGACGACAAAATTTTGAACGCTATCTTAAAGGTGCTCAACTTTCTGTCGCTGAATGTGCTGAAAAACAAAAACGCGGACGCGGAAAAGTGACCAGCCTTCTAAGCCTGGTCACAACGCTCGCCAAGCTGGTCACGCTCGTTGCTGAGTTTTTTTCACGCCGCCAGCTTATCAAAGCGGGCGAGGACAAGGCTAAAGCCGAGTTCCAGGGTGAGGCGCTTGATAAGGTCAAGCGTGCGCACAGCGTGCGCATTGGCGGCACTGATAACCACCGCCGCTTGCTCGACAAGTGGTCGCGTGACTGACACCAGCTGCCTAATTTTTGAGCCGATCCGACCAAGCCGGGCGGACACGGCTGAAACCATAAAGCAAGTCATTTTGTTCAACGAGCGTTGGGAGGCCATCTGTGGAAAAGACTGAGCGCGATGACAGCTTTGATCTGTCGATGTTGGTTGATCAACTTTTCATACATGAAGGCTGCTCGCTTGACCCCTACAGCGATCATCTTGGCTATTTGACCATTGGCGTGGGGCGGTGCCTTGACAAAAAAGGCATTTCTGAAGAAGAGGCCATGATCCTGCTCATGAACGACATTGATGAGGTCGCGGGCCAGCTGGATCGCAACATTCCCTGGTGGCGTGAGTTAGATGATGTACGCCAGCGTGTGTTGCTCGACATGGCTTTTAATGTCGGTGCTTGGGGCCTAATGAAGTTTCGCAAATTCCTGACGCACCTCCAAGGTGGTAGATACAACAGCGCCGCCAATGAAATGCTCGACAGCAAATGGGCAGGGCAGGTCAAAGGGCGCGCCACTGCGCTTGCCCAAATGATGCGGACCGGCCAAGATTATATCAAATCGCCAGAATAAATTGACCCTCCGATTATATCCGATTATCTTCTCATGACTGGTCCCGCAGTGGTCCCGGTCAAAATTGATTAGATAAATCAGTAAGCCCATAAGGCTGCAAATCCTTGTACGTCGGTTCGATTCCGGCCCGGGCCTCCAATCTTTTCAATCACTTATGACCAAAAACCTCATGCGGAACCTTACGTTTCGCAGTTGGGAGGCGTTTTTTGCCTAAAGTGCAAAAAAAGTCTAATGATTATAACCGATTATATCAAGTGATGATCAGAAATAGCCGCTGCGATGTTATTTACAAAAGTGGTCCCCAAAGTGGTCCCGAGCAAAAAAACGAGGCGGCAAAATGGCAAAAATTGGCGACATCAAGAGCGTTGGAAATGGGTTTCGGTTTCGGTTCACTTGTCCAATAACGGGCAAAATTCAGAGCCGTAAAAATCAAAATCAGGCTGAATTAGAAAAAATTAAAGCGCAGCTGATAAGCGATATAGATACAGGCTTCTACCAGCAAAAAGTGCGTGAAGCGCAAGCTGCCAAAGGCAAAGAAAAAACCACATTCATCACCGCAGTGCGCGCTTATGAAAAAGAGCGCGAGCGCGATTTTGCGCGAGGCGATATTCAACGCAGCACGCTTGACACCTATCTGACACAGCTACGTCGTCTCAAGCCGCTTTACGATCTGGACTGCGCTGACCTCAGCACGCAACACTTCCAAGAAATCATCGACGAATTACCAGGCAAAAGCGCGGACACCCCAGCAACCCAACGGACACGAAAGGCCCATGCGATTGAATACAAACGCCTACAGGTTTGGCTCGTACGCCACGGCTATACGGCGACGAAATTTGACCCACTGAAGACGGGCCAAAAGCGCAAAAAAGTGATGTGGGTGCCGCAACCGGGTGAAGTGCAAAAGGTCATCGAAGCTGCTCAGGGCAAATGGCGGGCGATGATTGCTCTGATGGCCACAACTGGGCTGCGGCAAGGTGAGGTACGAGCGCTTGCGTGGGATGCTGTTGATTTTGATCGCCAACGTATTTTCGTCAAACAAGCCGTGAAAAAAGCCGGCAAAGGCGGCGCCGGCGGTGTGCAGATAGACCTGCCGAAGCGCGATGCAAGCGTGAGAACCTTGTCGGTCAGTGAGGGCGTTCTAAACCTGCTCAAAGCGATGCCAAACAACGGTGATTTGATTTTTGGAGAGGCAGACGGCACCCCAGTTGATCCAAACAAAATTCGTTTCGAGGTCACAAAAGCCATTAAAAGGTCAGGCGTTGAGTGGCGCGGATCGTCGTCGCACACGTTTCGCCACTTTGCCTGCTCACTTTTTATGCAGGAGTTCAGCAACCCCAAAAAGGTGCAACAGCTGATGGGCCACGCCAGCATCACCGTGACCATGGATATCTACACTCATCTGTTCAAAGAGGATGAGGACGCCCGCGACGGCAACCGCATCGCTGGGCGGCTGGGGCTCTAGCAGAACCGGCGGCGGAATGGCCCCGCCCCGAGGGGCGCGAGTCGGTATCTCTAGGCTCGCATCCGCCGCCAGTTCATCTAAGTTTTTTCAGTGGGTGTTTGCTGAACACAAGCGGCCACTTGGTTGGTCGGGCCGCTGTTGATCGCTGTCATCATATCAATGCAAGACTTCATGGTTTCATGCGGAATGCGCTGCTTAATAAAAAGATAAGCATCGACCCCATTCGGCAAAACCATCAAGTGACCGATAATGATGAAGATGTTGACCATTATTCATTATATATTTTTTTCTGTGCTTCTGCACTTAAAATGGCCCGGCCAATTTGTGCGACAACTCGCGGCACCACGGCGTTGCCTAATGCTTTAATGCGGTCCACCCGGGCGGGAATCCCATGAGCCACTCGACCCACCACGGGTTCAATTGGCCAGAAAGGCGCTGCCCATTGGGTTTTTCTGTGACGTAATCCAAGCGATTCCACATTGTTTGATTTTGGCCCGATCCTTTGTGATCTGACGCCGTTGGCGTCGGCCACATCTTCGCCTCGAACGCCAAGCTGCCTGTCCCCTTGCGGCCGCCGCTCCTCTCGCCACCGCCCGGTTCCGTTGTCGGTGTTGGCCACATCCAACTGCCTGGATCGCGCTGTCTCATTGACGGCGCCATCTGGTTTCCCGCCGCAGTCGGCGTGTGCAATAACCCAGACGCGGTCCCGTCGATGCTGGGCATCGACGGCGACAGCCGGAATAACAAACGCCCGGCTGGCGTAGCCGATGGCTTCCAGGTCAGAAAGCACCTCGTCGAGGCCCAAACTGATGTGACCAGCAACGTTTTCTCCAAGCACCCAAGTGGGCCGCGTTTCGTCGATGATTCGAGCCATTTCTGGCCAGAGATGCCTGTCATCTTGATCGCCGCTGCGCTGCCCGGCCTGACTGAAAGGCTGGCAGGGGTATCCCCCGACCACAACGTCAACTGGCTGGTCAAAATGAAGCTCCTTCACGTCACCGTAAATTGGCGTGGTGGGCCAATGCTGGCGCAGGATTGACTTGCAATAAGCATCGCGTTCACAGAAGGCGACCGTCTGAAAGCCCCCGGTCATTTCAAGGCCGAGTGACATCCCGCCGATGCCGGAAAAAAGGTCGAGGACGCGCAGCTTCAACCGCTGGTCACTCTCGCGTGGCAGACCGCATAACCCGCGATGTCTAACAGCGTGTCAAAGTCGTCTTGCCCGTTTGGGTTTTGCATCCGCGCGATCTTGAGCAACATCATCATCGGCGCAATATCTTCTGGCGTAACGACCACTTGGCGGTCGCTGTTGTGCATGTACGCAGTCCACAGCGAGGCGATACGCTGGAAGTTGCGTGTCACCTCGCCATACTCATTACCGCGCGCCTCAACGGTCGCACTCAATTCGTGCGCGATTTGCTCTCCGCGATCCATTTTTCAACGTCCTCCAACAAATACCGCACACGCCCTCGCGGGCCGTCGCCAATTTTGATGAACGGCGGCCCGTTGCCCTTGGCGCGCATATTTGCCAAGCCATTTTTTGAGAGCTTTAAGAGCTTTGTAAGCTCGTCAGGTGTGATCATTTTTTCCATTAGAATGGCGTCTCCACGTTGTCAGCCGCCGGCACCGCAGCGGGTTCGACCTCCGCAAATGGAATTTCATCGGCCACAGCTGGGCCAGCCGCTTCATCAAATTCGGACGGGCGGTCGATCCATTTTTGTTTTGTGATGTTTAGTGACGAATAGCCACCGGTGCCGTTCTTGCTTGCGCTCCATGTGAAGCCGTCAATCTCAACCTTTAACGCCTTGTTTTCGTCGTAATTGGTTTCTGTTTTCCAGGCGTTGTGCAGCTGTTGGGTAAAATAGAACCAGGTGTTGTTTCCGCCTTTGTCATTCACCGTAGGCTTTGACATTTGAAAGACTGGGCCGGTGTGATCCAGAAAATCAAAGCCGCTCAGAAGCCAATGCAGAGACACGGCTTTGTCATAGATTTTGCCAGGGCTTTGGATTGGTGCCAGGCGCTTATTGATGAGGTCATTGAGTGGGCGCGTTTGCAGATCAAACTTGATGGACGGATCAAAACTGATCCAACCCCAGCCCATGCGGCTTACATCCAAAACGTATTGATGCTTGCCTTCAATGACGTGGACGCTGTCGTCTTCATCGCCGTCCGCGCGATAGACGACCTTTAATGCGGGCGCCTTATCACCTTTGAATTGAATGCGCGGCAAATAGCGTCGCTTGCCCCCGCCGCCGTTCAAAAAGTCGGTTAGATCGTCCATTTTTTTTTCTCCGATGCTGTGGCAGAAACGCGGTTCAAAAAACCAATGACCAAATCTTCAAGAATTGCTTGGCTTGATAGATCGTGTTTAAAACCATAGCGCTTTAACTGCCGATAATGCGTTTCAGTTAATTTCAAGGTCATTGCCTTTGATCGCGGTTCTTTAGTCTTAAGTTTCATTGTTCACCCCAAAATTTTCGAAATTGCTCGGTTTGTTTGTTAAGCCAAAGGCGGCTTTCCATTTGTGACGAGGTAATAATTTATCGCCTCAGTGATAAGCGAATTGACCGTGCGTCGTTTTTCGAGACGCAGCATATTCAACTCAACCCATCCGCCTTCACGGATGCGAAGTGTCATGCGGCGTTCTTGGTCGTCGTCACCGGAGTGAGCGCCCGTTTTTCTGTTGCCATCGCCAAAGTAGAAGTCATCCAGCTGTTCCATTTGCTAATCCTTAATCCCAAAAAGTTGCTTCACTTGATCTTTGAAGTGGAGATCGCTGAAGAGGTATGCGTGGGAGAAATCTGGCGGTGGTAACAGCGCCAGGAGTTCTTCCTTGTCGTGACTGATAGCTAGAAACTGCTCTAAGGCGTGGACGGTGCGCTGGACGTCGCGCCAGACCTCCTCGCTGCGTTCTACGCGCAGGAAGGCGCTTCCGCTGGGCCAGCCATAAAACCCACGAAACTCTCTGTTGCCGAGGGCGCGGATGTAGACCTCAAATTGAAGGCGATTGTTGTATGGTACGATCCAACCGCCTGTTGCTTTGTCTTTCAGCAATGCCGATCCGCGCGTTTTTGCGTCGCCGGTCAGTTGCACAGACGCGCCGTCCCAATCGAAATCAGTGAAGCCGCCTATCGGCGCAGCTGCGCCCTCTATCTGCGTTTCAACATACTTTTCATGCTTGCCAAAGCGGTTGGGCGGGTGCCAATTCGGCACGGGATATTCCGCAAACTTCGGAAGCATTTGCTGCGCAATTTTCTCAATGTTTTTGCGCTCTTTGACCCATTTGTCGGGCTCTGGATTGCCATTCAATTCAGCCAGGTCAAACTCGGCTAACGCCGCTGCGATCAGTTCATCTTCAGAGCCTTCACGCTCGCTCGGCGCAAGAGCAAGATAGCCCCGGATGATGGCCTCAACAGCGTTGCCGCGCGCCATCGCTGCGCCGGTGCGATCCCGCAGCTTAAAAACATACTTGGCGCACCAAGTGGACAAGCACGTCTTAGCCAGCCCAATGTTTGATGGCGACCAGCTGCGGATGCCGTGCGCGTCTAACGCTTTTTTCCGCTCGGCCTCTGTTGCCTTACCCAACGCGCGGACCCCACACTTGAGCAGGCTCATGCCAAACCCAATTGTCATCAACAGCGGCCACAGCCGCTTGATTGCGCTCAGCCTGTTCAATGGCGGACAAAGGGATGGGGCCGTCATATCGGCACTCAAGCCACTGACGTACCAGCGGCGGCAGGGCGTTCAAACGCCCGTAGTGGCTATAATCAGTCATTCGTAAACTCCAAACGCTGCGCCTATCAAAACGAACAGGACGGGAAAGCCGACAAAAATTATTACCACGCCGACTAAATCTCCAAGAAAACGTAACATTTCGGCACCTATCACAAAAAAGGGGGCGCTTAGCGCCACCCCTGTATGTCGACGTGGGCTGCGTAGTAACGCGTCGCCGTTCTGGCGATTTCAGTAAACGCATCCAGAGCAGCTTCAAAATTTTGGTGTGTCTCTGCCAAGTCTAAAGCGTAAGCCAAACGCTCAACGACAAAACTTCTCATTTCAAAGTCTTTAGCAGTAGAAACATCGCTAAGAATTTTCACCTCGCCGGGCGTCGAATACCGAGTGACAACTGTCAGGGTATTCAAATCACAATCACGGGCATAAATCCTCACGATAAAATTCTTGCGACGCTCGCAGTAAGTGACCTCGCGACGCTCTAAATTAATGCCAGCGGCGACATAATGTTTCACCGCGTCTGCACTAATTTTTTCCAACTCGTCCAGGGTTAAAACCTCTGGATAACTATACTCAATGATCCAGTCGCCAAAAGTTATTGGGTTGCCTTGATCGGCTGGATCACAACGTCTAACTCGTTTTGATGCGCCTCTATCGCTTTCAGCAAATGCAGCGGCATCATTTCGGGCTCGGTTTTCCCATGGACCAAAAACGACAGTGGGACTTTGAAATAATTGGCCAGTTCTACGGCGCTTTGAAGTGTGCATCTTTTTCGCCCCTTTGCTATGTCGGCATATCCAGAGCCTTTCCACCCCAAGAATGCCGCTACTTCTCGTTGACTATGTCGCTTAAGATTTTCGCGACACCATTCGAGCCGTTTCAAAAACGCCTCGTTGTTGAACTCACTCATTGCACTTCCCTTGCTGCTTTTTCGTAGGCTTGCGCGCCCTTCATATCTAAGCAAGCATTTCGTCATTAAGTCCCTTTGTTACACAAATCAACACATTTTTTTCGTTTTGACGGAGAAAAATGTTGCCGGAGTATCCTTTCACACGCACAACCGAGGCATGGGCAAAGCGTCGAGAGATAAAGGCGGCAGGCGAGAGCGTGAGGCGCGCGATCAGCTGAAAGCCAGTTTACCAGGGTTTGAAGTGGTGAAGGTTCCGCTCAGCGGGGCAGTGGCGACACACCCTGGCGACCTGACCCTAACAACGCCAAGCGGCGTTGAACTCGTTGTGGAAGTGAAGGCAAGGGCCGATGGCTTCCGCCTTGATTATAAGTGGCTGAGCGGCGCGGAAATTCTTCTCAAAAAGGCAGACCGTGAAGATTGGTTAATCACGATGCGATTGAAGGATTTGCCGCGCCTGGTGGGTGAGCGCGGAGATGATTTTAACAAAATATAAAGGCGTCGTTGGAACTAACGTTCCGAGGGAAGAATTTGAATTTGACGATTTTGGCGGGCTGGCAGATTTTATCGCAGGTGTCTCGGCACCAGCTGATTTATCGGCTAGAGGCAAGGTCAAATTAAACCTGCCGGGCGTCGTGTTTTCCCGCATGACAGGCGACAGAAAAAACAGCGCGGTCGATGCCGTTTACGCCGTGCCTTTTGATTATGACGGCGAACACAATCAACAAACAGACAGTTATGGCAGCAATTTCAGCCCTGAGTGGGCGGCAAACATCCTGCGCGATGAGGTAATTAAACACTTCATCTACACCACCCCAGGCGATTGTTGTTCGTACGATGAAAAAACGAAGCAGCTGATACCGTCGCAACAAAGAAAATGGCGGGTCATTTGCCCGCTTTCAAAACCTATAAAACGCGCAGATTTTGACAATGACCTGGAGTTTGAAGCCGCTTACAGAAAAATCGTGGCTCGCTTGTATGGCTTACTAGAAGGGCGCGGCGATCCATGCGTTTTCACACCAAGCCAAGCGTATTTTGTAGGTAACCTCATCGGGCAAAAAAGTTGCGATTTTTTGTCAGGCGATGGACGTTGCATCGACGAGCGCGCAGATTTACCGGAATTGTATAAAGACAAGGCGACGAAACCAGAGGTGATTTTCGAGCGCCCCAAAATAGATGTTTTCGCCAGTCGCCTTGATGCTCCTCAGCTGACCGAAATTATGCAAAACGCCATCAATGGCGATGCCGTCAGTTGGGATGATTGGAACAAGGTGGGCATGACCATATACAACACAACAGCGGGCAGTGAATATGGCTTTGCCGCATTTGATGAATGGTCGCGACAATCCAAAAAATATGACGCACAAGAGGTCAAAAATCGCTGGCGACATTGGGCGAATTCGCCGGCTGATTATCTCGGCGCCGACAACATCAACCGCGTGTTGGATGAAGTCGCCAAAACAGTGAAGGCGAGCGAAAAGGCGGTTGCCAATCAAAACAAAAAATATCCGATCCGGCGTGCCGATTATGAAGGCGATGAGCCGCCGCATGACTTCGTTGAAGACCTGTTGCACGAAGGCGGCTTCTCAATTGTTTATGGCGGCTCAAACGTGGGGAAGACGTTTTGGTGCCTCGCGCTCGCGCAAGCTATCGCCAGTGGCGACAAGTTTCTTGGGTTGAAAGACTGCGACCAAGGGTCGGTGCTTTACATTGCGGCGGAAGGTGGCGGCACGATATGGAACCGCCTCAAAGCGATGACGCTGGACGGGCAAGACACCGGCAACCTTTATATGTTGGCAGCGCCAGTCGATCTATTCGAAGCCAACGAAGACACTGAACCGCTGGCCCGCGAAATAGCGGACCTCTGCGCAAAAATGCCGGTTCCGTTATCTCTTATAATTTTCGACACTATGCAAAAGATCGCGCCTGGATTGAATGAAAACGACAGCGGCGACACTGGCGTTTTGATGTCAAACCTCGACAAGATCAGAGACGCGATGCCCAACCCCGTGGCGCGCCTGGTGGTGCATCACACTGGCAAAGACGCGACGAAAGGTATGCGCGGATCGTCCGCGCTTTTCGCGGCGGCTGATACCGTTGTTGAATTGAAAAAGGTAGCAGACGGATTTGGCATCGCCACGGCTACCAAACAACGCGATTTAGACGCCGGCGCATTCACCGATATCGGCTACCGATTGCAGCCGGTGCCTTTGGGGATAAACAGGCGCGGCAAGTCCTACGGCTCATGCGTGGTGCGCCCATGCGACATGAACGTGAAAGACAACGCGCCGAAATTGAGTGACGGCGAGCGGATTTTAAAAGGCATTTTGGA
>CAACVD010001722.1_pt1 | contig 10410 bp, 17 predicted proteins | sample 2381771 | NCBI WGS metagenome assembly CAACVD01 (sample SAMEA5211965, study PRJEB30684) | marine metagenome | biome: Marine; feature: Epipelagic; material: Water | collected 2015-10-15 | depth 15 m | reverse complement strand
CTAACGCCAGAGGAACAAAGATATTTAATAGATAAAGAATTAGGGCTAATAGAATGAAATTAGAAGTATTAAGATTTAGTAGTCAAGAAGATTCAACCAATGGAATATTATTTGACATTACAGATAGCAAGCGAGAGTTCTTATGTTACACGCTTGAAGACGAACACAGAGACGTTAAAAAATACGGTGAAACCAGAGTGCCTGCTGGAACATATAACATTACTCTCCGGACGGTGGGAGGATTTCATGGTAGATATTTAAAGAAATATGGGGAGATGCACAAAGGAATGTTATGGGTACGTGAGGTTCCTAATTTTGAGTATATCCTTATTCACACTGGTAATACTGATGAACATACTGCTGGGTGCTTGCTTCTTGGTGACACCCAACAAACAAATTTTGATTGGAGTGATGGATTCGTTGGTCGCTCTACTATTGCGTATAAAAGAATATATCCGAAAATTGCAGCGGCGTTAGTAGCAGGTGAAGATGTAACTATTACGTATACCAACTTTGATACAATATAAATACATTTAAAATGACCGAGCAAGATTTTAGATTAATGCTATTAAACGTAACAGCTATGGGTATAAGCATGGCACAAGTTGAAACAATACTTAAAATATCACTATTGCTCGTATCTATCGGGTATACAGCTCAAAGGTGGTGGATATTATATAAAAACAAGACTAAATGAAACTTTCATTAGCCGCGCAAATATCGTTGGGGATAGCAGTGTCGATTATGATAGCGTTTTTCAGTTATGAAACAGCGCTTGTAATTGGTTATGCTGAACAAACAGACAAGAGTCCTTTGTACGGTTGGGTTGCTGTGGTTTCTTTTATGCCGTTTTTCTTTTACGGTATTGTAGAACTTATACGTAAAGCTAGATATAAATTCCAAACCATAGATGATACATTGTCAGCTATTAACGGTTCAAATGCTTTGGTTGAATTTGAAACAGACGGCACCATATTATCATGCAACGAAATATTCTGTAAAGTAACCGGCTACTCAGAAAAAGAACTTATAGGTATGAAGCATAAAAGCCTTATGCCTAAAGACACTGATTGGGAAAAATACAAAGAGTTTTGGTATAACCTAAAGAAAGGTAAGGTTAAATCAGGAGAGTTTAAAAGAAAGAATAAAGCTAATGAGCTTATATGGATATATGGTAATTACAACCCTATTAAAAATCCATATGGAGAAGTATACAGAGTTTTAAAGATTGCATCGGATATTACTGATAAAAAGAAAATTGAAGCTGAGATTGCAAAGAAGAACGGCTATTTAGAGCATGCTGCAAAGATTCTAAGGCACGATATGCACTCTGGTATTAATACATATATACCAAGAGGTTTAAGCTCCTTAAAACGCAGATTATCAAAAGAAGATATAAATAAATTAAAAATAACAGCACCTCTTAAAATGATACAAGAAGGGCTGTTGCATACACAAAAAGTATATAAAGGTGTAAAAGAATTCACAAATCTTGTAAAAGAGAATACGGATTTGGAAACTGCAATGCTAAATATTAAAGAAGTATTAGAAAACTACCTGTCTTCTACTTCTTACGGTAGGCAGGTTAAAATAGATGATTTAGTTGAATCGAATATAAATGAAGCTTTGTTTTCAACAGCTGTAGATAACCTAATTAGAAACGGGTTAAAGTATAACGACAGCGCAACAAAGATGATCCATGTTTATATGGAAGATGATAATATCCTCGTAATAGAGGACAATGGTATAGGTATGAGTCAGCAAGAGTTTGAAAAGCTCTCTGAACCCTATGCGCGAGGAGGTAAAGACGAAACAGGTTCTGGATTAGGTTTAAACATTTGCAACGCCATAATCGAGGAACACGGCTTTACAATTACATCGGAAAAAATAGAAACAGGAACAAAAATTAGAATAACTTTAAAATGATCGATTCAATATTATTAGTAGACGACGAGGATCTATTCCACTTAGTGTTTGAAGATGCTTGCAGTCTTCTTGACATGACACTATCTCTACAAGCACTCAACTCTTCAGACGAAGCAGACCGCTTATTTAAAAAATGGTTTGTTGAAGGACCAATAGATGAGCGTCCAGAATGCGTCTTTGTAGACTTAAATATCATTGGCTCTAGCTTTGACGGCATTGAGCTGATTAGAAAAATTAATACAGATTACGGCAACGGCGTAGTTATAGGAATTATATCATCTTCTGATGACAACCAGGAGATTGATAAAGCGAAAGCTGTAGGTGCGCAGTTTTGGATTATTAAGTCTGACGAGATCGAGCCTAGGCTAGAGGATTTCCTTAAGGACTATGACAGTTATGTTGAACGAACAGCACCGTTCAAAGTGTATAAATAATGGAAATATCTCAGCAGACTAGGGATTTACTTTTAAAGCTATCGAAAGAAAAGAAAGTATATTTAGAGGGCAATCTTCTAAAGGTACTTAAAGCTAAAAGAGAAGACACCGAGTTTGCAGAGTATTTAAGGTTTTGTAAAGAAAGAGATAAGGAAGCTCGTAAGAAAAGACTAGAAGTCACAAAGCAAGTGCAGAGCCAAAATAAAGAGCTTGAAGCAGCAGCGAAAGAAAACGAGAACTTATTAATTGATTTACAAATTGCCGTTAAAGAAGCCGAACAATTAAGAGACGAAGCGGTTGAAGATTTAGATATACTTCAAAAGCGCACTCAGTTTGAGATGATTAACTTAATTGTTAAGGTGGCACTCGTAATAATAATAGGTGTAGGTTTAACAACCACATTTATGTACACGATAGCTTTGTTTGCAAACAAGGATACCACCATACTAGGTAATGCGTGGAGTAATCTGTTCGGTATATTATTAACTAACAGTTTCAGTATTATTGGAACTATAATGGGTGTTAAGTATGCAACAGACAAAGGAGAATAACTATGCTGACAGTGTTAGAGCTTGGGCGGGTGGCTACAAAGATAGTGTAGCTGTTGATTATGATATGTCACAAATGCGATATATCTATGTCCACAAAGATCACAAAGACAGCTGGAGAGGCGGCATTGAAGAAAATGGTAGTACATCATCGGCTAATTGGCAGTATTGGATGGTTCCCACTTTTTTCGCTATAATGTTTGCGCTAATAATATTCGCCTTTGTCCTTTATAGAGATAATGACCGTGCACTTAGACAAAAAAGAACTGATAAAATAATGAGTTTTATAAAAAATAAATAACTATGAAAATGCAAGGCAAAAGCCCTCTAATGAAAAAAATGTTGGGCGACTTAAATAAAGACGGGAAAATGAGCTCTTACGAAACAGCTCGTCAAAACGCTATTGAAAAAAGCATGGCTGAACCTTCGACTACAGTAGCTAAAAAAACCACTGGACCGGGAGGAAGTAAAAAAACACAAAGGATTAGAGCAAGGGTAGAAAAAAATGAAGATAAACTTTTTACTGAACCCCTTGGTACTAAAAAAGAGGAAAGGCTTTATAAAAAAGACGCAAGGCTGCAAAAAAAATTAAGAAAATCTAAAGAAAAAGACAAAGCTAAATCAGTAGCTAAAAACTATAAAAAAGGATATTATGGCGTTTAAGATGAAGCCTGCTCCTTTTAAAAATGTTGAAGAACTTAAAGAAGTTGTTGGGCAGCTTGAAGGAGCAGTTAAAGCACACGGTAAGCAGGCTAAAACAATACAGAGGCATGTTAACATGATGGAAGGCGGTAAAGATTCACCGGTGAAATTAAAAGACGCATGTTATCGCAAGGCTAAAGCTAAGTACGATGTTTTCCCATCAGCTTACGCGAGCGGCTATATAGCTAAGTGCCGCAAACGAGGCGGTAAAATAAAATAACACGGGGTTTACACTGGGCGTGCAGTTAGGAATTCGCTACCTTGAATTATTATTTGTCGCCCTCCCCTTTTCTATTATGGCATATACACAACCGAGCTCACCTTTTAATAAGGTTAGAAAGACTAAAAAAGGTTTATCTCTTAAACGATGGTTTAAAGAAGACTGGCGGACACCTAAAGGTAAAAAAGGTTACAGTAAAGGTGATAGCGGAACGTTTAGACCGACTAAAAAAGTTAGTGCGGATACGCCTGATACTTACTCAGAACTCAGTCCATCGGATTTAGCAGCTGCAAAAGCAGAAAGAAAAGCGAAAGGAAGAGTATCCAGATACGATAGATCAGAATTAAAGAAAAATAAAAATAAAAATTTAGCGTAATGGCAACATTAACAGTAACACACACAGAGTCACTTACTTTAAATGGTAAAGAACTAGGAAGTACTAACACTTTTAATATAGCGAGTGTTGATATGGTCTATTCTAGAATAATGAAAAGTGTAGCAAGCGCTACTACCACTTTAGTTGCTTTTAAAACTAATGAAAGTGCTTCTGATTCAGCCATAGCAGTTTCGGAAGCCAAATATATTAGAATAACAAATTTAGATTCTGCTAATGCCGTAAATCTTGGTCTAGCTATAGACGACGGAGCTGACGGGGCCAACGCGAATTGTACTATATTTTTAGGCGCTGGTCAAACTTTTGTAATGGGTGTTCCAGCAAACGGCATACAGGCTGCTGATAATTCAGGTGCTATTATAACAGGAACACTCGATAATTTAGAAAGTATTGAAGTTAATGGAGGCTCTAACAGTGTTTCATTAGAAGTATTTGTAGCAGGAACTGAAGGCTAATACAAATAATAAAAGGGGAACCAATTAAGGCTCCCCTTTATTTTTATCCATCACAAGCAAGGCAATCTGCCATTGCTTCAGCGGCAATATCGCCGCGTAGTACCGATTCGGTGCGCATATAATACAATGTTTTCACACCTTTCTTCCAAGCGTCCATGTGGACTTTATTAATCCACTTAGGTGTCGCTTCAGAAGGGAAGGCTAAATTTAAACTAACCGACTGGTCTATGTACTGCTGGCGTATACCAGCTTGATTTACTAATTCCAGTTGGTTTATTTCTTTAAACGTTTTAAATACGTTCTTAACTGGCTCGTCCCAGTCACCTATTAGTACATCGTCAAGCTCTTCAATATCTTGTATTGATCCGCCGTCTCTAAGTATTTGTTCCCATATTTCGGGTGTATTAAGCTCATTGTCTTCTAAAACCTCTTCCAGTACAGTGTTTCTCCTAATGAAAGTGCCTTTCGCGCTTTGCTCTGTAAATACGTTAGCGGCCCATGGCTCAATGCCTGGAGACACATTCCCAGCGAGTTTACTATTTGAAACGGTAGGAGCAATAGCCCGTAAATGGGTATTCCTAAGACCAGTACCATTGCACCAAAGCGGTTCGCCATAAACCTCAGCAAGAGCCCTGGAAGCGCGCTCGCTTTCAATTTTGATTTGGCTGAATATTTTTCTTGTTTCATATTGTGCTGATAATCCTTCAAAAGGTATTCCTTTAGATTGTAAATATGTATGCCAGCCCAAAACACCAAGACCGAGTGGTCTTCCTTTTGTAGCTGAACGTACTGCATTTTCAAAACCGCGTAAGCCTTTAGCGCGTTGTATAAACTCTTCCATAACACCATCTAAAAACCAGATAGCATGATATACTAGGTTCGTATCTTTCCATTCGTCATACTTAGCTAGATTAACACTAGATAAGCAACACACGAAGCTATGAGACTCATCTGTATGCAAAGTAATCTCCGAACAGATATTAGTCATATGCACTTTCAAACCGTTTTCTTTGTATGTTTCAGGGTTTTGTTTGTTAACATTACCCTTGTACATAATATACGGTTCACCGGTAGCTTTACGCTTTTGTAATAGCTTGCTCCACTTACGTCGAGCAACCTCATCACCGGTCTCTAGCTTACGCATAAACTTATCACCAACAACTGCACATTGATGCAGATTAAGTGACTGACGATTAACATCGCCTTTAGGCTCACGGATTTCTAGCCATTCTTCAAAGTCATCGTGGTCAATATTAATATTAACCGACGCTGCACCTCGTCGAACAGCACCTTGGTTTGTAGCCAAGATAGTTGAATCATAGATTTTACAAAACGGCACAACACCATCTGATGTACCATTACCTGTGATTCTAGCTCCAGCAGGGCGGATTTGGTTGATACCAATACCAACACCACCACCGTGCTTAGCTAAAAGCATCATCTCTAGGTTCTTTTGCCCAATATCCTGTATGCTATCAGCAACGTCGATACCAAAGCAAGATATAGGTAAACCTCGATCTGTGCCTGTGTTAGATAACACCGGGGAAGCTAGATTTAACCAGCCTTCCCAAATGTAATCAAAAAATACTTCAGCGAGTTCAGGCTTATACAATCTTCTTGCAACAGCTGTTGATACCCGCATGTAAGCATCCTTTGGCGTTTCACCTTGTAAAAGATAACCGCCAGCAATTGTTTTCTTATATACATCAGTGTCGCCCCATTCAGGGTAGTCAACACCTTTTATCCATTTATTATCCCACATTATTTAATACATTTTTACTTAAAAATAAAGGACTTCCGTCCTTATAACTTATCTGCCAAGCGTTTTCTTTTTCAACTATTATAAGCTCTTTATTTTTAAATAGCTTTGCATAATTTTTAAGTACGTATTCTTCTATATTTTTCATTACCATATGTCTTCAAAATCTTCACCTTCATTTGCCTTCGAGTAATCAGTAGACCGCATTGCAAAGAAATCTGTATGCGTTACACCACCTGTAAGATGATAAAACCAATCTAGCTTTGCTGCGCTTTCAGGTACATAAGGAAAGTATAATCCTAAATCTAAATAACCTAATTCAACTAATTTTTCATTTGTACGCTTACGTATAAAGTTTTTAAGGTCAATCGCAGAGATGCCTTCTATGTCGCCCATTTCAAACATCTTATTAATGTATTGAAATTCTAATTTAAGCATCGTAGTGGCCGCCTCAAGCACGTCCTCGCGGCATTCTTCTAGCAACGTTGGATCTTCATCGCACATGTGTCTGAATAATTGGCATCCCATTTTAGAATGTAGCGATTCATCACGTACAGACCACTTCATTTGCTGACCAATTCCTTTAAGTAAGTTGCGCAGCTGGAAGCTGTACAATACAGAAAACGCAGAGTATAAGCTAACACCTTCAGCAAAGGCGCTAAACACAGCCAAAGACTTAGCGATACCAACGGGTTCATTCCCATCATAAGCAACCAGATTATCAAATCTAGCTGAGGTAGCGTCATCATGTAAAAATGCTTCATAATCTTCGAGTCCTAGCGTTTCATTTAAATAACTATATGCTACAGCGTGCACTGTTTCTTGTGAGCCGAACATCATAGCCATTTGTTGTATTTCATGTTTAGGAAACCATTTGGTAACTTTTTGTGTCCAGTAATCAGATACTGCACATTCAGTCTGAGCAAAGCCTAGTAGGATATTTCCTACCAGGTTCTTCTCTGCTTCAGTAAGATTCTCGTTCCAATCCTTTACATCGCCCTGCATGGGGATTTCAGTATGCAACCAGAATGCTTGCGCTTGTTTTAACCAGCCTTCATTATAATATATAGGATATTCAAAAGGCTTGTAAGGGATACGTTCATCAAATAACCCCATTATTCTTTCATGAATTGCAGTGCTATATCAAAGAATGGCAGGTACAATACATGCGAAGTTAAGTCGTCACTGTAGTAGCTTCGCATACCTATTACAATGCCTGGGTAAAATCCGATTGATACTGCCCAGCTTGATTTATCGTTGCTCATATTTTTCTATTTGTTCTAATAATTGTTTGTAAATAACTCTTCCGCGTACACGCCAGGACCAATCGACCCACTTTTTTATTTGACGCTCTGCGTACTTTTTCCTGGCCAAAGCTTTTGCTTCTCCAGGATCAGTCTTATAGTTTCGTCGCATTGTTTCTGGTTTTGCGGTTTATACAAAGTAAAGGGTTCTAACTTGTTTTCTGCAATGTACTTTTTAAATAATTTCCATCGCATAGGAAACGCTTCGTTAGCTCTACCTTTACACTCAATAATAAAATGTTTCCCTACAAAGTCGGGGGTGTATTTGATGTTAAGGATTTTTTTATTTCCTCGATTACAATATTCGCCTTTACCGTTCCCCTGGCATTCGTAGCTCTCAAACGGTAAGTCGAAAGAGGGTTGTAATTCAAATGTTTCACCTTCATAAATTGCAGGAATTTTCGCTTTCTTCAAAGCAAGATACATATATTTTTCAAGGCCAGAAGCGAAGTTGATGCCGTCTATAGACACCTTCTTCGATCTTACTGGTCCTTTCTTTCTGCTATATTTCTTTTTCATATTACTCCTCGGAGCCCTGTGTCTCATACTTTTCTTTAGCTTTTTGTAAATACAAGACCGCATCCATTAGCTCTTCTTGTAAGTGATTAAGCCAATCAAGCATTTCACTTGGGTCGTCTTCTAATGTGACGCCGTATTTTTCATAACCGACATCTGATCGGCCAACAAACTTTTGGCATACACGTCGTACAACGGGGTCGCGGAATTGCATTGGTACGATAGTATCGTGTGATTCTACTGGTTTCATAGTGTATTGGTTTTAGTTTCTAATACTTTGGAATACGTATTATCTTTAACAAACGTACCGTTCTGCATTGAACCTTTACGGTTTTTAATTTCTTTGTACGCATCACTAATACAGTCTTCTATACGATCGTCGCCTAGATGCGCTAGATTAGTAAGTACTACAACAATATCGCCAATAGCATCGCAGAATTCGTTTTGGTCCTCTTCTAAGATTGCTTTAGCGAGTTCGCCAACTTCTTCTACAAGCTTCGCAAACTGCGTTTTAACGTTGCCTTGGTCATAAATACCGCGTTCATATGCCCAAGCTCTAATTAAGTTAAACGTTTCAGGATTTAACCATGAACGTTCAAGTGTTGCAGCTTTAGGCACTGGCACAGGTTTAAAAGATTCACTTTCAAATTCATGAAAAGCTTTGTTGTAAATAAAGCACCGCTCGTTGTTAAAGCGAGATGTTACTGCATTATCCATAATCCAACGCGTATTTTGCGCAGTGATTGTAAAGCGGTAGCCTTGTGGTGTTACCCATGAATATCCAATGTTGTCCATTAGATTTCCCTTAAGTTTATTTAATGGGCATGGGAATGTGGTTGTTTGTTCTGTTGGATTTACTCTCATATTTTTTGGTTTAATTAGGTCTTTATATAATTGCGTTTCAACTGAATAGTTATAAGACTTTTGAAGTTCTACCTCTAGCCTTGATACTTCATCAATATCTTCACCCTCAAATAGAACTTCATATTCGCCTTCAGCATAACCTTGTTGCTGAGTTACTCTCTTATAAAGATCACGTGTTACGCCGATTTTTTGACCCGGAATGTGATAAATATAGTATGTCATTTTGTCATTAACCCACTGATAAAGGAGCTTTGATTGCAGGTAGTGGATTATAGTTTAATACTGCAATATTTTCTAGTCTTGGTATTTCAAGCTTTCCCTTATAATAGCTTATACCTTTATTCAATACCACTTTCGGCATTTCACTCGGCTTCATTCTTGACAAATACGTTAATGCCTGTCTTTCGTGATTTAAATATAAGTGGCAATCGCCAAGCTGAGCAATAAGTTTGCCAGGTTTTAAGTTCGCGCCTTTAGCAAGCATTTCAAGTAATAACCCATACATTGCAATATCATAAGGTAAACCTAAAAACACGTCAGCGGATCGCTGTTGCCACATTAAGTCAAGGGTTCCGTCGTTTACATAAACTTGAAAGCCGTAATGACACGGCGGTAGAACCATATCAGGAATGTCTGCTGGATTCCAGGCACTAACCATCATTCTGCGTGAGTTTGGATTTTTCTTAATATCGTAAACTAAATTAGCTAATTGGTCAACACCATTAAACGATCGCCATTGATGCCCATATACAGGCCCTAGATTGCCATCGGTTCGCCCTGAGCGCTTATAATCTGCATCCCAATATGTAACGCCGTTATTGTGTAAATATTGCATGTCAGTGCGTCCATTTAGTATCCAGAGAAGCTCTACAATAGCGTGCTTATAATATATACGCTTGCCGTTAAGCAAAGGATAGCCATGCTGCATGTCATGAGTAAGAGTACGGCCAAAAACAGACCGTGTTCCAGTTCCTGTGCGGTCATCTTTTTTAGGCGCAAGTAGTAGCTCTTGAATAAGTTTTTCATATTGATTTTCTATGTTTGTCATAATAATACTTGTAGTATTTGTAAATTTGTGGATATACTTCTTTAGCTGGAAAAGTTTCAGGCGTTCGGTTTATACGGCCTTGAATATTAATTTCTATCCAAAAGTCTTGAGGTCCGTTACCTGCTTTAGCTGCTAGCGGTGCTATTGTTATTCTGTTTTTTATGCACCATTTCATTGCTTCAAACTCTTCTTCACTTCTATAAAAGTTACCCCAATTTGTTTTCTTTACTTTCTTTGGCA
>CAACVD010001721.1_pt1 | contig 10412 bp, 14 predicted proteins | sample 2381771 | NCBI WGS metagenome assembly CAACVD01 (sample SAMEA5211965, study PRJEB30684) | marine metagenome | biome: Marine; feature: Epipelagic; material: Water | collected 2015-10-15 | depth 15 m | reverse complement strand
GCGGACATTCCAGATTGTGCCTGGTTATATACACCCATTTCTGCCTCTGACGATGGAGAATAGCGAGGCCCTAGAAATTGTCTTTGTAATGTTTTTCTTGTTGCCATTATGTAAAACTCATTGCCCTTGAATCAATCATAAATGATGATGTACCACCTAAATTTCCTAAACCACCTGTTACACCAGCTGATGTAGTGCTTTGTCCTACTTGGGTAGCAGTTGATCCAAACATACCACCTGACATACCACTAAACGCACCAGATAAACCAACCTGTAATGCTGCCATACCTAAACCACTTAATGCCGAACTTCTAGCTTGAGCTTGTGCCATCTGTCCTCTGTACTCTAAATAACGAGCTTCCCTATCCGCTTTTTCTACAGCTAATAAAGCCTCTTCTTCCTGAACATTTACATCTAAAGCAGCTGGTCTTAAAATCTGTTGTTTACTTACAGTATCAACAGAACCAACAAAAGGATTTACTGCACTTGCATAACCACCAGCTATATTACTAGCTAAAGCAACCTTTGCTCGTCTTAATATTTCATTGGCTTTTTCTTTAGCACTAACCGCTTCTATTCTACCTTCTAATCGTCTATTTCTTGCTTGAGCTTCATAGGCTTGTCTTTGTATCTTACCACCAGCAACAGTTGCCTGATATTGTCGGTAAGCTAAAAATAAACCAAGTCCACCAAATACTGCTGAAGCACTCATTGACTACCACTCACATTGTATTCTAAACCAAGTAATGTAAAAAACAAAGGCTTAGTCTGGGTTATTTCTAATTGTACTTCGCTACTATATCCAAGTATCGGAGTAACTCTTTTACGACCAGAAAAAATAGTTTCGGCTGAATCAAGAGTATAAGGAAACTGTTTTAACGGAACTTCATTACCATTGATAGCAATGTTTTGAGTTTTAAATAAAATAGGGTTAGCATCTACGATTCTTTTCTTTCTACCCACCATAGTGCCAGAAGGTAGTTTAGGTTCAGCTGGTAAAGTCTTGGCAACGACATCATAATGTAAACCTATCTCTACATAGGTTGTTGGCACTTGGTCTATAGTTATTTGCCCTGACGAAACAGTTTTCGTACCCAAGAATATATCATCTCTAATAACTTCCACAGTTTCTCCTTCCAGGTGCGTAAGACCTGTAACTGTCGTTGAGGTAGGCTTGCTCCCATCAGCAGACCCATCAAAAAGCTGGAAAGAAGCATCAGTAGTTCTATCGTCATCTAAAATCTCCACATAGTATTTTGTTGTTGAATTAATTGTTCTTTTAACAATAACATAAATATCGTTAATATCTACACTACAATCTTCAAAAGTTCCGTCAGTTATAAATTCACTTGGTGCAACAACCTTTTGTGTTCTGTGTATTGAGTATGCTGCCATGGTGCCATCTTGTCCATTAACAATAATTAACAAATCACCATCGTCAGTAGAGGTTGCTCTTCGAAATGTCATCTTTACAGGAGTTTTTAGTAAGTGGCTAGATAGCAAAGATATGTTGTTAGATTGATAAGATAACTCAACATCACTAAATAAAAATTCTCGTAAGGCTTTCCCTGATCGTTGCAAAAATATAGTTCCCCCTTCAGCAGCCACAGGCATAATACTTTCTTTTGATCCAGATTTAGTCGCAGCTTTGATTGTAAGATTACCAGGTGTTATTGGTTGTCCTTCTGCCTGTTGAACAAAAAATTCATTACCTGTCGTAAATATTTGTAAATCTCTTCCACTTCTTAAACCTGTAATTGCGTTTACAGCATCTGAGCTTAGGACACTAAAAATGGAATCGTCATCCAAGCCTTCAGATTCTTTAAAATTAAAAAAATCTCCCACCTTACTACCAAATAAAGCAGAAGGTAAACTTTTAGCACCACCAAAATATAAACGACCTTCATGGAATGTTCCTGATCTAGGATAGCCTCTGTCTGTTGACCACACATCTTCATAACCAAATTCTATTTTATAATCACCACTTGCTATGGCAGAGGTGTTAAAAAAAGGTACTTCTACATTAGTTTTAACTTTTGTAGCTGATTCAAATTCTATGATTCTAGCTCTACCAAATCCATTTGTTACATCTAAAAATTGTCCAACATGACTATCAACTGAAAAAGTTGATGTGTTGTCTGGTTGAGTAGTCCAAGCCTCACTAACAGTTGCTACTTTTGAAGAACCTACATAATCAGATATGATTCTATTTTGTCCTGCCCCTGTACCACCTGTAATTCTTATTGTTGACCCATTGTATATGTCATCAGTAGCCACAGCGGAACTATCTAAAGTTATTCCACTTGATGCACCAGCTTGAGCTGTGCCTGTTCTTCCTTCATGGAATATACTTGCAGAAGCAGTTATCGTAGATGTACCATCTATTGATGAAGGTGTTATTGTTCCTGATGGTGTAGTTGTATTTAAATCAAATGCAAACTTAGGAGAGGTTAAAGAAATAGTTGTTGCTGTCCAAGTTGTATTGGTTGCACCTCTTACAATCTTTATGGGTGGTAAATCTTCATTAATAATAATTAAAGTATCAGCAGATTGAGTAAATGCTAATTTATCAAAAGATATATCACCAAAAGAAAGTGTAAGATAATTATTACCGCTTCCATTTATATTAGTCAGTAAAGCTCCAGATTTAAAAATAAACATTTTTACATTATTAGAAGCTCCTGTTCCGGTCTTAACAAATGCAAGCATAAATGTATCAACAGTAGAAAATTCGAAGGGTATAAGTCTTATGCCTTGCTGAGCAGTAATTCCTGATCCTAGATCACTTGTTACATCTAATAAAAATTGTGTTCCTGGTCTGCGTTCTATTGCGCCTTGAGGAATACAAACAATGTTTGTCGCTTTCTGTAAAGCATTTTGATATTGAGCAATATCAACTCTACCTTTTACCAATGGATCAAACTCGCCCATAGTAAATGACGATTGATACTGAACAATCCTAGACATTAATTTCTAACCTCAGTTAACAGATACTGAGCAATGACAGGTGGTGTTTCTCCAGCACCATCAATGTTAATAGCTGTTCTGAAATAACCTCCTCTATTGTTGTCGGCAGCTGTGCCTAATGCAATTTGTTTGTAATATGCACCTTTCTCTGTTTGGTCTGTTATTGGTTCGGCTAAGTTCCAAGCTAACATATACACTAGTAATTGTGTAAAGTAACTCGGTAGTTTGCCTTCAACCACATCCTGTTGATAATCAACAAAAATTTTATCTCTATCTGTAAGTAATGTTTCTCCTTGAATTTCCCATTCACCATTTATTTTTGGTGAGCCTCGGTCACCACTTGCATAAACCGCTCTCGGAACACTATTAAGCATATCAGGGGGGAGGGCATATTGATATAAAAAATGTGCTGTTGGTGCGGTGGATAACCGAGAAAGCTCAGCCTTTTTTAAAGAAAAACTCCAGGGATACATACCTAGAGTCGTAGCTTTAATTTTTGGAAAAATTATAGAACACGCATTACCTACTGCTGTTCCGTTTGTAAAATTTGATATTGTATCAGCACCAAGCAACAATAGAGCTTGATTCGCTATACTTACTTGAGTGTCACCTGCTGCCATAAAAATCCTTAAAAGTAGGGAGGGAAAACCCTCCCCACAGTTTATAGTTAGTCTGAGTCAGCTACACTAAGTGCTGTTCCGTCACTCACATCAACAACTCCACTTGAATTTGATAACACTATTACCAAACTAGCTGTGGGTGTGTTAGAGTCATGAACATAAATTAGATCACCGACTTTTACTTCATCCGATACCGAATTGAAGTAAGCTGCTGTATTCATAGTGGCTAAGCTATCAGTAGTGGTATAGCTCCACATTTGTGGTGCAGTACCTCGTTTACTCATACCGCCAATAGGATTCCAGCCTGTTCTAGAAAATGCCATAATTTACCTCCTATGACTCTCTACAAGTTACTTTAATAAGACCAGCTGTGTCAATGGCAACTGCGCCAGCACTATACATGGCTGAAACTAAGAAGGATGTCTTCTCAGGCACATAGTTGACTTCAACTTTTGGTGGGATACCCACACCGCAACCGATGGCTGAACGATGATAGAAGAAAGTATTTCTATCGCTTGAACCATCAATAGCTAGTCCGCCTTCATCTCTGTCACCAACAATGTGAAACTGAAAACCCATCATAGTATTCAATTCACCAGCAACTAGAGCTTTAATGTTTTGGAAATCTCCAGAGATTGCTCTTTCATCGCCAAGAAGACCTGCGAGATTGTTCGCATGACAAATTGCATGTCGGTCTGTTGGCGGAACATTAGCAGCATCCATAGCTTTTTTAGCTGCGATGATTTTACCAATGTTCAAATCTGAAGCTGCCGCAGAACCTGAAGTTACTACTGTGTTAGCAATAGTTGCTCCTGGTGAAGCTGCTTCCATAACATCAATTATTATTTGGTCCTCTCTACGAGCAATGGCTTTACCCACTACTTGTGCAAGTTCCTGTCTTTCGTCAAAATTAACCTTTGCTTGGTCAAAAATGTCCGAATATTCAGCCGCAATGTAGTTCTCCATAGTGGCTGTTACTGTTGAGAATGAAGTGTTTAAAGGAACAACATCTGTCTGTGGTGTTCTAATCTGTGCAGTTCCCTTACCAATTTTAGGGAATTTTACAGTTGAACCCTCAACATTTGTACGCATCCTTACACTATCTCTTAATACTGCATCACCTTGATAAGCCTGTTTTACTTCAGCCTCAAACAAAGTAATAAATGCAGTTGATAATCCTGTACTCATTTGTACTCCTTGTTAAAGTTAATATAAAACTATTCGCCTATCGGTTATTGAAAAAAATTCAGCCTTGGCTACAAGATTCCGCTCTTGCAACGACTCATTTCTGAGCAGCCAAACTCGCCCTGAATAGGGTTGTGAGTTAATATTATATTTATAACTCTTTTTTAAGAAAAATTCAAATTTATTTTATAGCTTTCCAGCTCTCTCTAATTCTTCCAAATCTCTCTCAACTTGTTTTCTAAAGGCAACATCATCTCTATAACGAGGATCAGCAACTCTGGATAGAACCTCATCTTTAGCTAAACCACCATCAGAAACATTGACAGTAGGTATTTCTCGCTCACCCATTAATCCTCTAAATTTATTTAACAATCGTTGACCAGAGGCTGTGCCACCCCATACCTCAAGTTCACTATAATCTTGTTCAGATAAGACACCTTTAGAAACTAAACCCCTACCCCATTTAATGTTAGAGCTTACAATGTTGTCTGCGTTCTCACCGAGTTTTTCTTTTTCTTCTTTAATATGAATTGTTTCTTGTTCTTGCTGATCAACACCCATATCACCAATCTTTGTAACAATTTCATCAAAAGCAGTTTGCGAAATGTTATTTTGTTTCGCCCAATCCTTAAATGTATCTAGTACAGGATCGCCATCATCAAACCCCAATTCTTTTGATTTATCTAGAGAATATTCTTTTGGTGCTTTAAAATCACCATTATGAAATTTTTTCTCTAATTCACCATAGGCTTTAGCTAAACCCTCTACATCAGGCCCATCTTTTTCATCCCAAAACTTTTCTGGAAAAGTATCTGGTTTAGTAAACTCAAGGTTTTCTAAATCTTCACCATCAAGAACTTCTTCTTGTTTTCCTGTGGACATACCATCATCAGACACTTCTTTAGTATCTTCATGTGGCTGTGCCATTAGTCCTTTATCTTCTACAGGTTGTTCTACCTGTTGATTTTCTTGTTCAGTATTTTCATTTTCATTCATAATTTGCCCTCTTCATTTTAATTATTATTTCTCTTATTATAGTGTTCTGACCATCTCTAAAATATCCAAAACTTGAATCATATCCAGGAGTCCAAGTCGGTGCATCCAGATATGTTTTTTTAAGATGTATCAGTAATTTTTTCCCATCGTTAGATGAAAAAACTCGTTGATATAGTTTATCTAATTCTGTTGGTTCAATAGTTTGATTAGGATTAGGTGTTGCATCTAAACCTTCCCAACCAGGACTATTTATGTTTTGTGTTTCTTGGTTTGTTGCTTTCATTTTTTTTTGCCCTCCAGAGCTTTGGTTCATATCCCTTATAGTTAAAATTCATTATTATTCCTCTTGCGGTGGTGGTTGTTGTGCTTGTTGCTGAGCCATCATCTGAGCTTGCTCCGCCATAACTTGTTGCATCTGCATTCTCTCTTCCATAGTCGTTCTCAATGCTGCCGGAATACCCATAGAATCAGCAACAAAATCAGCAAGAGCTTCAAGTTTAATTGTCATCTGACCTGTTGGTCCTAACTGACTAGCTATTTGTGCGTACTGCATAGCTTGATTTACTTTTGCCATATTAGTTGCCATAGCAATCTCACCTATTGGTTGTATCTTAACTTGTAGACCATTTACTTTCAATGGTAATTGTATAATACCTAGACTATCCATAACCTCTAATGTTCTTCTAACAACAGGATACATTGTTTCATTTATTAACCGACCATAAGCTGCACCAAGGTTCTGTGAAAGTTCTTTCATTCTTTGTGATACTTCTAAGGCTGTTCTCGCAGACATATTGTCAGGTGGCAATGACTCATCCAACATAATTTTTTTAATGTTCATTCTTAAATCATTTGCAACGATTTGTGATAACTGTGGATCACCGCTTCTCGGTAATGGTTGTAAGTCAGCTCCTCTCGGACCACCATTAGAGTTAACAGGAATGATTGCACCAGGAACAAGATTTATAGAACCTGGATTTATTACACCAGAATCAACAGCAGTATAGACTCCTGCAATGGTTAATGAAGCATTTTTAAGAGTTAATTCTAAAACTCTGTTTAATGTTTTTATATCTGGTAACGCAGTAAGTACAGGTCCTCTACCATATCTTTCGTTAGCTGCTTTCATATAACGAGCTACCACCCAAGGAAAAGATTTTAATCGTCTATAAACTAATTCATTATTTCCACTATGGTCAATAATTTGATAATGATAATCTCCTGTTTCTTTGTCGTAGTATGTACCTTCAATTAATTTTACTGTTTCGTTTTCTCTTCCTTGAAAACTATTTTTCATATCTTGCGGAATATTAATATCAGGAAACTCTTGATCAAGAACACCAAAAGGCTTTCGCATTTGTCTGTACACTTTGTCTACTGTTCCGAATGGTCCTTCCTCAAAGGTAACTAAGAAGGTCGGTACAGCAGTATATCGTATGGGTGTTATTTCATCTCCTGGCTGGATAAGCATAATCGCACTACCTATTGCAAGCTCTAATAAAAATTCTCCCATAGCCTGATCAAAATTAGATTGTCGCATAACATCAAACATTTTGTTTTGATAACTGTCTAATACTTGTTGTGTTTCTATTTGTCTTTCTTCTGGTATTTCAGAACCAGGAACTAAACGACACCATTGCGTTGCCGGAGGAAACAATCCTGATTGCATTTTATTAGCAAATTTTTGTGTGGAGTCTATGGCTGTTGAATCAAATACCCTTGCCATTTTATCTTGTCCTGGAGTATCGGATTCATAATATCCATCATAAAGATTTCTCATTGGTAAGGCATAGCGGTAGGCATCTTCGTAAATAGATCGCCAATTATCTTTATGACTATTTGTTTGTTCGTATTTTTTTTTTAATTGTTGTGGTCTAAGTTTTGCCATTATGTCCTCTTATTTTTGTTAGCAAAGTTACGAGCTGACTCTACACTTCTAAATCCCCAAGCTCGTAAAGCTAGAGCTTTTCTAGTCGGAGTGCCATCAGGGTTCTTCATAGGGCCTTTCATTCCAGCAAACCGAGCTGCAAAACTTACTCGTCTAGGATTAGTTCCTGTTTTTACAGGAGGTTTAAGGTTTGATCCTTCTTTTCTTTTAAAAAATTCTCTGCCTTTTTTGGTAAGACCACCTCTGGGATTTTTATGTTCTTTTCTCATACCTATTCATCGTAAGCTGAACTTATTACAGGTTCTCTCATAGCACTACCTCTCATCAAGTTTCTTCTTGATCGAGTATCTTTTTTCGCTGTAACTGTTCTTTGTCTACCTGGTGTTGCTGGTGCTGGTTCAGCTTTAGGCTTTGGTGTTGCTTTAGGTTTCTGATTTTTTTCTAACTCAGTAACTCTATCTTGCAATCTTTTTTGACCTACACCAAAACCCATTATGCTTTACCTTTTTTAGCAAATTTCATTTTAGATTCGTTAACAGACATTTTCATTTTACCGCCTGTCATTTTAGCAAAGGCTTTAGCCTGTTCTAATCCTGATTTATTATAACTAAATGATTTAGTTTTCATGCCATCTTTAGTTTTGTACATTACTTGGGGCATCTTCTTCTCTCCTTTTTTTTGGATTTCTAATATATTTTTTCATTAAGACCTCGGATTACGACTTGGGCCTAATGTGCTTTGAGCATCATCGTCTGGTTCTCTTCCGATGAAAGCGGTCATCAAACCTTGTGATCCTCTTTTTACTCGTTTACGAGCAGCAATCTCTCTTGACTCTCTTGCTTTCTGTTCTTCAGCTAACTTCTCTCGTCTAGCAATAGCATCAAGCTCGGCTTGGCTAGGACCAGGTGGAGGTGCTGGTGCTTTTGGTGCTGAAAATATTCCACCCATATTTACTCCTTTTCTTTTTTTTTAAACAAACGACTCATAATAAAAAAGTCAGATTTGTCTGGACCATACTCTCGTAGTAATCCTTCCTGAATAAAGTAGCACTTTTTTGCCCACTTGTATGCTAGGCAATTTTGACTATTAACATTTATCTGTAATCTATGTATATTTAATTTCTCAGCAACATACTCAAAAAACTTTAAACTTGATTTATGAAATACAAATTTATTCTTAATTAAGTTTGAGCAAGGCACTAACCATGCCTCGTATACTCCTTCCCATAAAGGTATAACTCCAAAACAACAAACAATATCTCGGTGACTTATTCCAGAAAAAGATAATCCCTCTACAGGATATGTTTTAATGCGGTCATCATAATCTATAAAACTGTTGATTAAATCATTATCAGCTTTTCTAATATCCATAATTTTTAAATGTGTATAATGAAAAGGTACAACTCTATTATTAATTCCATCTAATCCAAAAATAATATTTAAATCATCATAATCAATTCTCATTTATTCATTTTCCTAATGTTGCGAATATGAGTAATAATCATACAGATGCAAAGAAAGTATAAAGTCTTATGGTCATTGATGTAAGTAAATAACACCCACCAAAATTGTGAGAATAAACCAAAGTATCCAGAATATTTCCAACCATTACCATAAAGATAAATAGAAATTATAGCACTAAGTGTGGCAATAGATTCAACAAACAAATACATCATTTCAATGGGTCAAAATCTATTTTAGCAACAAGTGGTTTTAATTGCTGTTGGTTACCTTTTGTCATTCGCCTATGCTCTCCGCCTCCAAGTAAACAATATCCAGCAGCATCACCGATATGCGAATGTTCGTTTTTATTTGGTGTATCTCTAAATCTTTCCTGACCAGCTCCAATAGCAACTCGTTTAAAATGATAACCACCGCTTAACGATTTTCTTAATCTTACACATTTTCTATCCACCCTGAATCCTGGCTTGTTATCTATGAGCCTAGACATCGGCATTGCTAATGCTTCTCGTCTGGTTCTAAAATCATTTGTCGCAGTAGGTTTGGCAAAGAGTCCATGTACATTTTTTAAATGATCAAAACTAGTATTCTCAAATATCTGATCTCTCTGCATACCAGCTGGGTCACCCCAGATTGATAATTCATGTTTCGGAAAAAATCTATTAATATCCTCTTTGAGTAAAGTACAAAATCGTTCTAATCCCATATCAAAAGTTACAAGCTCATGTAAAACATTCCATACACCCTTCGGAGTTCTCTGGGCAAATACAGCAGCTGGTGTCAATCCAAAGTCAAGTCCAATCTGTATCGGTTCACCATCTAATACCTGACAATCATCAACCATACTCGCATCGTCATACTCACTCCATACAGGTTTACCTTCTTGAACATAAGTAAATTTTCCTTCAGCATAACACCGAATCCAATCAAGATTCTTACCACCCAACAACTGCTCATAATATCCAACAGGTAAGTTATTTAAATTTTCTGCTTTATCATTTGTTTTCCACCATTTACCAGCTGCAAATACATACCCTTGAGCTTCAGGCATTTCATCAGGTACATCCTTCGCCTCAAAAACCCCAGGCGGTTGACGAAAAAATTTCCAGGCAAAACGACCTTTAGGTGGTTCTTTTTCCGATAATCTATAAATCCAATGGTCATCATCGCAAGGGTTAGTATCAAGAATTACACCTCTCCAAGTCGGACCACCATCATCTTTTACAGGATACCTGCCCACTCTATGAGTTAAGCCATCCACTATTGACTTTGGCAACTCCCTTGCCTCATTGATCC
>CAACVD010001720.1_pt1 | contig 10416 bp, 10 predicted proteins | sample 2381771 | NCBI WGS metagenome assembly CAACVD01 (sample SAMEA5211965, study PRJEB30684) | marine metagenome | biome: Marine; feature: Epipelagic; material: Water | collected 2015-10-15 | depth 15 m | reverse complement strand
GTAGAACTAGAAATGTGATACGTCAACTACATAATTTATCTGACAGGGAACTAGCGGATATAGGTGTCAACCGACACGAGATAGAAAGACTGGCCTACACAGAGATACAGCGTAAGAACTATGAGAAGTAAAATGCAAGATAAAATAACGATAAACGAAAAAGAATATGATGTTGAATCTCTTAATGAGACACAGCAATATTACATAAAGCAGCTTCGTGAACTTAAACAAAAAGAATCGGACTTACGATTTGATTTAGATCAAATGATTGCTGCTCAACAAGTATTCAAAAATATGTTAATTATGTCTACAGAAAATAAAAATGATAAAGATACAGATAACACCTCAGATACGTGAGGCTGCACAAAAAAAAGCTGCCTCTGTAGGAGTTCTACAGGGCAGTATAACTGGCAGTCAAAGTAACGAAGTGGGGTGTATCGGTGAGATAATTGTAGCGGAGTACGCAGGGGCTGAGATTGTAAACAATCCAAATTACGATTTAGTTTTAGATAACAGACGAATTGATGTTAAGACTAAAAGGTGTAACACTCCCCCGCGTACTTATTATGATTGCTCTGTATCGGCACACGGATCGAAACAAAAATGCGACGCATATGTTTTTGTACGCATACTTACAGACTTATCTTACGCTTGGATACTTGGGGAAATATCAAAAGAAGATTTCTATAAAAAAGCTACACGACACAATAGAGGTGACTTAGATGTAGACAACGGATATATATTTAAAGCCGACTGTTACAACCTAAAGATAGGCGAATTAAATGAAGTGCTGGCACTGTAACGCTGAATTAATATGGGGCGGGGATCACGACATAGAGGATGAAGACGAATGCTATTCTATGGTTACTAATTTATCCTGTCCTATCTGTAACAGTCACGTAGACGTATACTATCCGAAAGAGAACATAGATGTCGAAGAAGCCTAAAAAAACACAACTGTTTCAGTTAAGTGTATTTCTACGACAAGACGGTAGAATAGAAACTGAATACAGTTCTGTAGAGCCAAAAGACTTAGCTGATGTTTTTCAGGATAATATGCCTGAAGAAGACCTCTCTCAGCCTTTCTTTAATTACATAATTTATCTAAGGCGCATGGGAGAGGATATACAGAAAAGTACCAACAGTTACTTTTTGTGAAGCTTGCCACCGTGTGCCATCATCTTCTTCTTCTTCATAGAACCACCGTACGCCATTTTGCCTTCTCCGTCAGCAGCATAGAATGGTACTTTTTTACCATCTTTTTTCACCATCTTCAGCTTACCACCCCCTGCCATCATAGGCATACCTGTCATAGGTTCCTTCTTAGACGGCTTTGGTGAGGACATCATCATGCCGCCCATGTTCATAGGTTTACGTACGACACTGCCATACGCCATAGATTTACGTTGACCATTATTGTACATCTTCATCTGGTTTCTCCTCTTCAGATTCTGGTGTTTCATATCCATCATGGATAATTGATTTCACTACAAAAGCTTTTAGTAGTGGGGCTATATATTTTACATCGTTTGTTGTTACGTTAGATGGACTAACCATCATCTTATATATTATTTCTCCTGCTTCAGTATCTCTAGCGGCAAGTTCAAGTATGTTTGTGTTTAACTCAGACATTTTACGCAAAGCCATTTCACCCGCTATGTACTGGGTACTTACCATGCCTCTTGACCAGTTAAACATTCTACTAAGTATCTCATTGTCTGACATTGGACGTACGCCACCTTGAGTAAGTCCAGTAGGAACACGTCCGCCTCCTTGTGTAAATTTCATAAACTTAGCTATGTTTTCCATATTCTCTAAAGACTTAGGGTCTATGTATTCTTCAAAGAGGGAGCGTACGTTAGGGTTGTTTAAGTCATCTATTAGTTTAACAGGGTCTATCATGGTTTCTCTAGCCCTAGTTTGACCGTTAAGAGTTTTATAGGTGTACTTATCAGAAGGGGCAACTCCTGCTCTTTCCATTAAGGCTTTAGGAATCATGTATTGCATCGCAGCTTTAAACTCACTTTGAGCTTCTTCAACACTAGCATCACCTCTTGCAGTACGTGCGTTTATAAAATCTGCCTCTATCCTGTCTATTCCACCTCTTCCTTGTGTCATAAGTATATCGTCAAATATCTGCATGTAATTCATACCTGCATCTCGTTCTAGCTGACGTACACTATTTAACTCAAACCTAGCCTCAACAGCATTACTGTTCTGTAAAGATTTTACGTCTGTACCTACTTCTTTAATAAAAGTATCTCTAGTTTTTTGTAGACCACTATCCTGTTTAATCAAATCGGATATGTCTACCTCTAGATTTTGCATCTGATTAAAATCTAAAACTTGCATAGTTTGAAAGCCATTTTCTGTTTTAACTTTTACTTTTACACTTTCTTGAAGGTTTGCTATTCTACCCGCTCTAGTAAAATCGTATTCCCCTTGTGTAAGTCTGGCAGAAGGAGAACCCTCCGCTAGCCCCGCTTGACGAGCCTGAATTAACCTACTGCTTTGTGTTGACCCCCAAGCTTCATATACAAGCCCAGATATAACAGTAGAGGCACTAGAGAAAGCATTCATACCTTCTTCTGTAGTTAAGTCAAATCCTAAACTTCCATCGTCAAGTCTTTGTCCCCAAACATTAGTTATCTCTGTAGCCTCTGTTATCGTCTTAGCAAGACTGTCAGGGTTTGGATCGTTAATCGTAGCTATAACAGAATCACGAAAGGGAGTATGCCAATTTTCTGGTTCAGCCCCCTTTGCCCAAACGTTAGAATATTCCCCTTCACCTACTTTTGCTTTCTTTCCCCCATACCCTCTATTGATTATATCTGCTAATCCACCTTTATTGTAGGGGTCAAACTTAATAGCTTTGTAAGAGTCCCGCGCTTTCTGTAGAGGTTCAGCTAATTCAGGAACGTTAAGTAGAGCCTGATTAAATCTACTTGCATTCTCTGCATACGTCGCACTTAAACTAGGATTAGAAGTAGAGGTTCTAGTAGATAGTCTGTTTAGATGTTTGCGTATTTCATCTACCTCGTACGCGTTAGCTTTGAACATACTAAAGTCCCCGTTAGCTGCTGACATTGCTAACCCGATTTCAAAAAATGACGGGTCTTCTGGCATGTCTGCTGCAAGAGGATTAGGTGTTCCATCTTCAAAGTTTTTTATTGTAAACTGTGCTTTTATCTTTTGTAGTTCTTGCTCATCAAATTCAGAGAAAAAACGATTAGCCATACCCTCAAAAGTTTGAAGTAGTTGTCTACCAGATGTGCTTCTAAAAAATTCTCTATCCGCTTGAAAAAGACCACGTAGAGATTGACTATCTATACCCTCTTTTACTCCAAAGGTTTCTTTTATGATATCTTGTATGTCTAGCTCTTTGCCTTTCATCATAGTATCTACTTCAGCGTACGCGGCTTTAGCTAGACGTTGATGATAAGCCATTTGAGTTCCGTAAGCATCTTCTAACAAAAGACCTAATTGTTTTCTGTAAGTAGGAACGTCTGTACCTTGTAATGCTTGTATTTCTCGTATTTTTCTTTCTATCTTGCCGCTTAAAGAATTATACTCGTTGTTTATTATCTGCTTTTGTTTTTCTATGTCGTTTAAAGCAGTTTTATCTAAGCCTATACGAGCATCTATAATTTTATCAAATTCATCAGGAGATAAAGCTACATCAGGGTCTGCAACTTTTGTATCTAAAAGTCTAGATACCTCATCCCTTCGTCCAGCTATTTCTCTTGTTTGATTCATAGCTGCTTTTTCAAGATTATCTAACCACGTACGCATGTTGTCTAACTTGTCAACATCCTGACCCCCGCCTTCAACTAACAATTCTCTAAGTCTATTTATAGACATGTTCACACCGTCAAGTAAATTTTCTTGACTCTGTTGATATCTTATCGCAGGAAGAATTTTATCTAAAGACCCCCGACCAGTAGCAAGGTTGTTTGTCTCTATAGCTTGTAGGTAATTTATCTGAGACATTTGAGCAAAAGTTAATTGCAATTTTTCAAGAACTTCTGTTTGTTGTTCAGGATTAAATGCTCCTACAAGATTATCTCGAACCTCTACTGCTTCAGTTATATTACCTAATACAGTTTCGCGTTGATCTTCTGGAACAAACCTCATAATCTTAGCTATTTTATCAATAGATTGAATTTGAGATTGACTTAAAGGGTCTAGCCCCTCTGCTACACGGGCAGTGTTTATTATATCGTACTTCCTATCAATTAATGTTCCTAAAGGAATTTTACCTCCACTAGTATACGACACAACGTCTTCAAACATTTTTATTACATCACTTCCAACCCCTAAAGAAATTGCATCAGCGGTCTTTAAAGTTGCAAATTTTGTACCTGATAGAACGGGTCTTCCACCTATGGCAAGACCGAAAGCACCTATGAATTGCCCCGTTTCAGGGCTTAAACCCAATGATGGACCTAAATCTTGCCCTAGTGCTTGTCCTGCTGCTATTAACCCTTCATCAATTGCAAACGAAGTAATTAGAGGACTTCCTATAAGACCCCCCCTGAGGAACGCACGAGCATGTTCTGCTTCCATTATTTTAAGGTCTGCTTCTAATTTAGATATCCGTTTTGGATCGCCACCTAAAAATCTATTAGCTGATATTTCATCTTGGGTTTTTAATATTTGAGTACGAAGAGTTTCAACAGCCTCTTGGTTTTTACGTATGTCTGTGACTACCCCCTCGTTTCCTCTAAGACCAAATCTAGTAGCTACTCTATCTAGAAACGAGAAGTACGAACGTGTTGCTATGTTACTAGCTTCAGTTTTTTGAATGTGCCTAAACATAATCGAAGGGTCTGCTAATCGCATACGAGCTTTTTCTGCATCAGACACGGGCTGCCTGTCTATGTAGTCAGAAATTCTTTTAAGTTTTTTTGTACCTGATGCTATACCAGAAGCAGTAAAGCCTACACTTAGCGGGGCATCTGTTATTGCGTACACAAGTGCTTTTTCTAAAGTAGGAAGACCCTCAAAACTATACTGAAGAAGTTTTTTTGCACCTTCTTCTGTTATGATAGGTGTGCGAAGTTTACCGTCTTCTGTTTCTACAACGGGAAACATTTGGTCGTACGCATCCTGACCGTGTCGTTTTATAAATTCACTTTCAAAGCGGCTATTTAAATTTTTTGCAAGACTAGTGTACCCGTCAACTCTGTCCATAACGCGTTGCACAGAGGCCCAGTTTGCTTCTCTCTTAGGTCTTGTCTTTTCCCACGAGTCGGAAAATCCCTCTTCATCTGAATCCGCAAACTCAAATGTAGCCGCAAGCACCGATGGTATATTTCGTACTAAACTAGCTACATCGGACACGAACATAGGCAAGTCTGAGCCGTACAACTCTTTTAAAGAACGCTCAGTTTCGTCAGCAAGTTGCGACGTAGAGAATGTATCTAAAAGAATTTGTTGAACGTACGGATTAGGAATTTCTTTTATTAGGTAGTCTGTAAAGAACTCCTGCCTGTTGTCTCGTATTTTTCTTTGAGTCTTCCGGTCTTTCTCAGAAAGGTTTTTAAATACCTCGTTATCTATTTCCATACCAGTTGGAGTGATATCTAATCCAGCTATGACAGGAGTTTTTGCTTCCCTCATATTTGAGAAGTATTGATTACCAGTGGCAATATCTATTTGATTTTGTATTTTTGTGACTGCCTCTTTGTCACCCGTTTTTGCTCTGTTAACAAGAAACAAATCAACGTCAGTGTCTCCTATTTGAGTTGATTTACCTTGCAGTATGTCTTCCAAAGTAGGTACAGGAGTAGAGTCTCCTTGTGCTTGTTCTTGCTGTATCTGACGTGTTATTTCTAATTGACGTTGTCCCTCTTTCTCTTGCGCCAGTCTTTGAGGAGTCGCAACCATAGGCGTTACTAGCTGTTGAGTACGCGAAGTTAATGTTTCTTCAGGACGGTACTCAATTGATGCACCGGGTTCTACTTGGGGTTTTAATACAGATACCATTTAATTACCTTACTATTTCTTCCGACGGGACTACAAAACCCATGCTATCAACGAAGACAGGCGCACCCCCTATTGTTACTGCTTGCCCCGAACCTTTAGGACTTAATTGATATATTGTATTACCAGATTTATTTGTGTATGAGGGATGAGGAAATAAGTCATGGTCATCTATTTTGTAGAAGTCAGGAGCTTTAATGGTTTCCATTTTGCCCCCCTGTCTTGCTGTCATACCGTTTTTATTTCTAAGAAGATAGTCTGCGGTAATCAAGCCATCAATCACCAAGAAATCTTTTGTAGTACCTTGACGGGTAGATGAACCTAACTTCTGTAAAAGTTCTACCTGATTTCTTTTCTTTTCAAATTCTTCTATAACAATGTCTAAAGCAGGTATTGCATCTTCAGGTTTTCTAAATGGTTTTCCAAGTTTTAAATATTGTAATTCTATATCTTGGTTAGAAAGTCTTCCTGATGGGTCAGCAGCACGAGCCATTTCAAAAGCCAGTGTAATACGCAATGCTTCTATTTCTGATGCATTATCCTGCCTAGCTGATTCTATTCTATCTTTTAAAAGCTGATCATATTCAGCAGTGTATTGTTTTGAGTTATACACATTTATACGACCTTCTTCAGATATTGTTCCTAAATCATATTGATTAGAATCCCCAGATTTTTTTATATTTAACGTGTCTCCTATCGTTCCGGTAATACTACTCGCGATAGTTTGCACAGCACCGCCATCAAATCCAAATATACCTTCTATGTCTTTTAATAAAGAGCCAACACCTACTGGTCCTTGATTAGTAACTGCTCTTTGCTGAACAAGAGCTTTAAAGTTTGCTAATCCATCGCTTGTATTTATAATTGCCTGTGCTTGGTCTTGAAAATCCGAAAACTTCACGTTCTTTGCTTTATCTCCGTACATCTTTCTGAGAATGTAATTTTGAATAGTTTCATTTTTTACTTTTTTAACTTCTCCGAACCCCACTTCTGATTCCGGAACAGCCATGTCGTAAGTCATATGAGGAGCTAAAACGTAGGCCATTGCTTGTAAATCATTACCAACGAGTTTATCTAGTTTCTCTACTGCAGCTATCATATTTTTTTCATTCTGCTCTAATTTAAATTTATAGTTGTCTGGGTCTAAAGCCCCAACATTTCTTATCTCACTAGGAATTTGCAAACTTGCAAGCAGTAGGTCTTTTGATTTTTGAGCGGACATACCCAAATCGTTAGTTATGCTAGTTTGCCAAGTGTAAAAGAAAGCGTCTGTTTCCACATCAAATTTATCAGCTATTGTAGCTAGATTTGCATACTGTATGTCGTTGAGTACCATTACGTTTCCATCTTCTTTATCGTAATCCCCTGATACTCCTACTAGTACAGTCCCTTTTGCTGCAGCCTTAGGATTGTTATTTATATAATTCTTTCGAGTAAATTCGATTTCTTCTGCTTGAGTAACAGTTAGTCCGGCTCTGCTTGGTGCGCCTTCTGGAACTATATTAAGTCCTTTAGCAGCTTGGTCCAGCCAGTATAAACCCTGAAAACCCGTTTGCTCATTTTGTCCAACATCAATATCTATATTTTTATCCCCTGCTACATTACTACGATATTGTTGTCGCGCACCAAACAACGTGTCTACAAGTCTATTTTTTTCTGTTTGGTCCATGTTATTAAATCGTCTTTGATACTCAGGATCTAAAAACTTACCACTTGCATCTGCTATGAGCATCCCAATTTCTGCGGATGTCCCCTCATAATCTATATCTTTTAAAAATGTTATTTTATTTGGCCCACTACCAAAACTAAGACCTGTTGAATCTACAGAATTTACTGTATCTCTAAGTTTAGTAAAATCTAAATCCATTTGTTGTGAAGGTCTTCCAAATAAATCTACACGTCCTAACCCTTTTATCTGCTCTTCACCACCATCAATAATGTTCCCAATGGCATCTCCTAATTCTGCATTATCATCAGAATACGCTTCTATCATTGACATACGCAAGTCATCTAGCGAGGCTTTATCTGCTGCTCTCTTAGCTTTTTCTTCTTGTATATTGTTAGTAAAGCCGTTGATTAAGCCTATAGCAAATGCAGAACCAATTCCCATTTTACTTACCCTTACCTATAAATGATTTTACTTCTCTTGGCGCACTGCCTTTTCTAATACCTTCGTTTATGCTTTCTTTAACGTACTCAAACATAGTTGGATTGTTTTCTTTCATCATACTAAAGAAGGTAGTGTCGTCCATTGTATCCTTTTCAAACGCATCCTCGTTCTCAAAAAATCTGTACGGAATTTTTTCTTCTTCGGCTATCCCTGCCAAATACAAACCTAGTGGTCCTTTAATTAACAAACCTACATCTGGACTAAACTTACCCTTTTGAAAAGCAGCAAATATGTATCCCTCTACTATTGTCTCCACAGAAACACCTACAACAAGCAGCTTCAACATCTCTGCTTTTCTTTTAGGATTTTCTAAAGTATTTATAGCCTCATCTAGTGCCTGTTCGGGGTTAACTACTTGAGGGGGTCGCCCCCAAGCCCACTTAGAATTATCTTGTGTTAAAGAATGACCCGGTGGTGCGCCAGCAAACTTATCTTTATTTTGTATAGATTTTGGTAATTCCATCTTTAAACTCTTCTTTTATTGGTAGGGGACTCTAGCCCAAGTGTACGTCGACCTTGCTGTAGATTAGGAGATATCCCGTTCTGGCGTAACAATTCAAGCACATCAGGGTTTACAGAGGAACTAAGTCCACTCACTCTCTGTTGAAATAGCGGATTGTTCGTACCCACAAGTCGTACAGGCTGCGCCCCTTGTGTAGTTGTAGGGCGTTTCAAATAATCTTTGTACGCTCCTATTTCAGGTATAGGCGGAGGAGTTGGAATTTCTTGGTCTTTACCTGATAAGAATGCTTTTGCACCTTTCTTTATAAAGCCCGCTGCTAAGTCTGACCCGTCGTACTCATCAACGTCTTTGGATGATGGTCCTACTATTATCTTTTTACCTGTATCAACTAGAAAGCTTCCAACTGTAGTTAAAAAATCAAACATATATTAACTCCCTATCCACGCAGCAATCCACGTACCTATTGCCAAACCTAACTGGTCTTTTTGTTGCTGACTGTACAAATTTTTTGCATTGGCAAATTCCATAGCTAACATACCCAACTCGTGATTTCTTTGTTCACGGTTCTCTGACTTCTGAAAATTCCAAGATGCTTTATCTCTGTATAACTGCCACAAGTTATTTAAATCGTTCTGGTCAGCGTTAAATTGTAATTGTGCATTGAACCTGTTTGCTTCGTTCTGTTGGGAAGTTTCAAACGTATTTAACTCTCGTCTCCAAACGACATTAGATTGGTCTATCGCAAATTGCATGTTTGCATTAAATCGCTCTCTAGTATCCTGTAGCGTTGCGTTATACTGTTCCATTGCGTTCTGTTCGCTAACATTAAACTGCGCTATAGCTGCCGTACGGTTTGCATTGTTTGTTTCAACTTGTACGCCAAGCTCCGCAAAAAACTCTTCAACCTGTAGTTCGTTCTTTGCATTAAATTGTAGACGGGCATTTTCTTCTGCTGAATCTTTAAACAAAGCTTGAGTAAGTGCGTTGTATTCAATTTCTGCTGCTTTTTGACGAGCGTTAAGATTTGCTATATCTACCTGCAGAAGTGCTTGTCCGTTTGCCACAGCAGCTTGCATACGCGCACCTAAGTTTGCTCTATCCATAGCTGCAAACATTGCTGCATTTTGTAGAGTGGCACGATTTTGATTAGTTAGGTTTGCTAGTTGTATTCGTGCAAATTGGTCAGCATCTGATTTTGCAATAGGTATGCCCGACTCCATAATGGCCTGTACCATTGCTGCCGAAGCCATGCTAGACTTACCAAGTCCTCTTGCTTGCATAATCCCTGCAACTTTACGAGCAGCGGGACTTGCCCACGGGGGCAAAGGTTTTCCTTCTTCAATTCCAGATAGCAATTGGCTCATTTGAAATTGTGTTGTTGCTCGCTCATCTAAATCGGCTGTAATTGCTTCAGCAATTGCCCCGTCAGATATCTTGCCCTCTACGGCCTCAACGTAGCTCTTTCTAGAGTCCATTTGTTGAGCATCAAATTCACTAATCTTACTGGCAACAGATTCTATAGAATCAATTTGCCCCAATCCTCTAGGTGTTTCAGGGGCTGTAACTTGAAACGTGTCCGTAACCTGCTTTGGCTCTAATGCTATTTTCGTATCTAAAGGTGTTTGCGAGTCTAAAGTTGTACCAGTGGTATCAACAGGCACGGGGTCAACTTGAGGAACATCAGGAGTTTCAGGGGGCTTTGGAATAGCCACTTGATTTTCTTCTGTCTTTTTTTCTTCTTCTTCTGCCATAGTTAATTCCTATTCAACGCCCTGTCTAATTTATCTTCTAACCTATG
>CAACVD010001719.1_pt1 | contig 10424 bp, 15 predicted proteins | sample 2381771 | NCBI WGS metagenome assembly CAACVD01 (sample SAMEA5211965, study PRJEB30684) | marine metagenome | biome: Marine; feature: Epipelagic; material: Water | collected 2015-10-15 | depth 15 m | reverse complement strand
TTGGATTTTGTCTAATAGGTAGTCCCTCGATACCCGCCGCTTGCATAGCGTTATCGCTAGCGGTATCCATTTTACCACCTAGAGCTGCTAAACCTCTTCCTTCTGTTTTCATCATACTCATTCTATCAAATTCTTCTCTAGCTTTATCTGCTGCTTCTTTAGGAGAAAAACCTAGATCTATATATTTTTCAAACAGAGCTTCTAATATTTTATCGTTCTCCATGTTAGATGCCATTCTATCTGGTAATACTGGTGCATCTGCAGGTGGTTTTGGTCCAAAAGGATTTACAGGTTGTGTTGGGTCTGGTGGCAATACAGGTCCTGCATTTTGATAACTTACTCTACCACCTACAGCATACTCTGATGTGTTCGCTGTAACAAATTCTCTAACCTGTGTTTCATACTGTTCTGAATTAGTATCTGCAGTTGGTGGATTTAAATTTCTATAATATAATTCTAAATATGTTGATGGATCTCTAGCTAATTCTTCTTCAGCTTGTTCTGGCGGCATTCCAAGTGTTTTTGTTAAGAAAGTAGATACTACACCTAGTGTTGCTAGTTTACCTACGTTGCCCATTTTAAGTCCTTCACCTATAGCTGCTCCACCAAGTTTTTCAGCAGCGCCTTTTGCACCAACAGTGTTTAATATATTTGGTAATATGTTACTAAGACCAAAACCTGTTCCAGCAGAGTTACTAAATTTCATTGTAGGTAAAAATTTACTAAGTCCAGGAATTTGACCACCACCCAAATAGTAACCCGTGCCTGCTATTAATGCAGCTTTACCAATGTCAGATTTTGCTATCTTACCAACAGTTTTACCAACTTTTTTAACGGCTTTTTTAATACCACCAAGTATAGCAGGTTCTCTAGGCACAATGTCCATAATGCCACCACCCATTCGTAATTGTCTCTCCATCTGTCCTCTTGATATTGTCATAATTTAGCTAAATTGTTAAGGCAGGCTTTATATCCTGTAACGTCCTTTTTACTTGACTTTTGGGAATAAATCAAGGCTTGGCATTATGACTGTTACATCTCTTTGTACGTCTTCTGGAGCTATATTAGCTGCCTTTAAAGCCTCTTCGTTTTCGTATATTTCACCAGTCTTTTTGTTGCTTATCTTTTCTATTATGTTCTCAGGTTTTATTGTTAGTGTCATTATGTTGTTACCTCTCTTGGCTGTATTTGTAATATAGAAGCTATGACGTGCAGCTCGTTCGCGTCACTAGCTTGTACTTTTAGTATCTCACTTTCCTCCACGACAAGAGGGTGTGTTAAAAGTTCGGTTGTTGTATTGGAAGCTATAGATTTAGTTTTAAATAAACTAAACACATTACCAGAAGCATCTGTCAATGTAACGGTTATATTACAAGCAGATCCAGCATCATTTGATATTAATAAAGACTTAACCAAAGCAACATTAGCAGACGGAGTTGTATACAATGTTGTGTTGTCTGTTGATGTTAGATCTAACTTTGCATTTACGAAACTATTTGACATTAATTTAAAAAGAAGTTTTGAGCGTCAACTTCATCCTTTAGTTCTTGTTGATACGTTGTGTTTAATTTTTGTATTATACTATCAAGATCCCTTACCTGTGCATCAGCAACATCTTGACTATATTCTCTAGCAGGTCTTGTTAATATCTGTACTATCTTTGCCATTATCTTCTACCGTCTGGTTGTATATCTAATCTAAATCCACCTAATTTCCAATTCTGTGAAGCAGCTGTATTTGCTATTTTTAAAGATACAGCTCTAGCTCTAGCTCTAGTATCAACCTTAGTTGTTGAAGAACTAATGGTAAAAGGTCCGAGAGCAGAACTCGCTTGTGAGTCATTAGAATAATTTCTTAGTTGTAATGTAATCTGTGTGTTACCAGTTTGAGATACAAAGTCTGGTATAAATCTTCTTATCTTTGCAAAAAACTCACCATCACCACCTTGACTTATATCAAAGTCTCCAGACTCGATATTAGAAGTTATCGCTGTTGTGGCTGTAGTTGTTACCTGATCTGTGCCAGTCTCGTGCTCGTAATATATTGTACATCCATCTGTATTGCCAACAACATCATAGGAGTTGTTAGAGTCAGCATCATAATCTGTGGCATGTGGTTTACCGAAAACTGCAGAGTCTTGCCAAGTGGTTCTATCCAACGTGCTTGTAGTCCATACAGGTCTTCCTCCAGCAGATTCAACATAATTAAATGTCACACATTTATCAATTACCGTTGCACCAGAAGAACAATAAAACCAATTTATCTCACCAAACAAATTGTTTAGTCCAGCGTTGATAAGTTGATTAGCTGTAGTATTTAAATCATTGAATACAAAATCTTCTACTAAACAAGGTAGTGATTGTAGAGCACCAGCATATTTAAAGAAACCATTTTCTGAAAACCAATACGCAGCACCATCTACTTCTACCGCAGCATTTTGACCAATCAAACCACAGTTAGTTCCTACTTGCGCAAAACCAAAAGTAAAAGGTGGGCCAATAAATCTTTGTGTAAATAAAGCAGTATCAGTCCAAACATAAATTGCATCACGACCTCTAACAGCTCCCATAATTCTAGACCCATCGGCTAATCTCTGTGTGCCAGCAGTATTAGTAGCTGTGGGTGTATAAGTGTTGATGTCCTCTTGATTAGAAAATCTTATAAACATTTCATCTTGCGTACTTGGTGTTCCTATTGTGGTTTCTGTTCCAAAGAATACTAAGTGTCTATCTGGTGTAGATACAATCATATCTCTTGACGCTGTTGGCGCACCTGAAATTATTGTTGCTCTTGTTATCGTTGCGTTAGCAGCGTTTGAGTCCCACTCAAAAACTTGTGCGTTGTGTATTAATGCAATAATTTTACCACCAAAATTATCTATAGACCAAAGGCCTGGATCGACCACTAAGTCACCTGACGCAGCCTCGCCCCACGCTACATAATCAGAAGTGTTAGTTATTGTTGCTCCATCCGAGTGACTAGCTGCTGTGGTATTTCTAACTCCTCTAGTTACGCCTGTTAACGTGCTACCAGATATGCCCGTGTAAGATATTTCTTCTGAGCCTATCTGTATGTAATTTGTACCTGTTGTCGGAAAGTTAATCACACTTGTTAAAACAATAGTTGTCGTGGAGGCATCGATTGCCCCGTTTAAAGTTGTTGTAAGTGCGTTAGCAACCGTACCACCAAAAGATGCTAGACCCCAACCAAAACCTGGTAATTGCTCTGCTGGTCCAACTGAGTAATAAGATTGAACTCTAATACCACCAGATGCTGTAGCACCTGATCCTGTTTCTGCAGATGGCATTGTAATTGTTATTGTTAAGTTTGTTGGTGTGCTTGTTACCATAAATTTTTTATCGTCAAAATCAGAAGCTCCAAAATTAGATCCTGTAATAGTGCTAAAGTTGTCTAGTAGCACTATGTCTCCAGGTGCAAGACTGTGACCTGATGTAAAAGTTATTGTGACTACAGCTGATCCATTAGTTGTAGTAAAAGCGTTACTAAGTGTATTTGTAGCTCTAATAGGATGTATGTCATAAAAAATACCCCCTGAGTAAGCATACAAAATTCTGTTTGTTCCTATAATCGAATATTTTTGACCACTTCTATTTACGATGTGGTGCATAGCTCTTGCAGCGCCTGTTAATTTATTGCTACCTAGTTGCTGCCAACCACCTATTTTTTCAGGTGTTCCATATCTAAATCTTACGTTATCACCATCAACCCATTGACCTTCAGCTTGAGTTTCAGTGATCTGTTTATTGAAGCCTGGTAAGAACTGTACTTTTTGTAATGCCATAATCTACCATTATACTACTTTTTGGTTAAAAATATAGTCCATTCTAGATCGGAGATCAAATCGTTTATGTATACTTTAGTCTTCTTCTCTCTACGTATGTATTCATGAAGCTCTTCTAAATCAAGAATAAGCCAGTCTTTTTCACCTTCAATAACCATTTTCTGAGCTTCTGAGTCTAATCGACCTTTTCGAGCTGACGTGCCATCAGGCATTTTAAACATGTTTTTAACATCAAATCTATAAAAAGCATTTTTGCCTTTTATTATACCTGCAATATTCCAAGAAGATTTTTCTTTGGGATATTCTACACTAGTTAAATATTCAGCAAATCTTTCAACGATCATTCATTATACAAAAATTACAAGATACACTTGTTCTTACTCCTTTAGATTGAAAACTATTTACAGAGTGTTTTAAGCTCCAAGGAAAGATAAAAAAATCACCCACGTTAGGAGAAAAAAATTTTTCACATATATAAAGAGGAGCTGTAGCGCCAAAGGTAAATACTAAATCACCTGGCTTACTACCCGTAGATATTGTTTTTTCTCTTTCTTTTTTTAAACCTTTAGGAATTTCTAAAAATAATACACATGAAAAATCACAATTAGAGTGTGTATGAATAGGATTACACTCTCCTTTCTTCATAAAATTTACCCAAGCAGCTTTAGGGTTTAAAATTATGTCAGGATTTTGATACCAATTTTTTTGAGCTTCATTAAAAGAAACTAAATATTCTTGCATAATTTCTGCAAACTTAAATTCGTTAATAGTAAACTCTTCTTGTATAAGTCCAGCTAATCGTTCTCTATGAGAAATTTCTTTTTTACATATAGCTTTTACTTTTTTTAAATCTTCTTTTTTAACAGTTGTTTGAAATAACAAAGGTCCAGAATAATAAAAATTATAATCAATCATACAAAATTTGGCCCTGTTAAAAATAAAGCTAAGTTTTTTCTTTCACCTTGAACAACTGGTGTAACCATGTGCCTTACCGGAGATTGAAATAATACCATGGAGCCTAAATTTTTAAAATCTTGAACTAATGTTTCATTAGTTTCTTGCAAATAAAAATCACCACCTTCAAATGATTTCTCTGATAAATTTATTAATAGAGTTAATTTTATATCACTATAAGAATCTTCATTGCAATCAGTGTGCCAGTCATAGTGACCTTTCTCTGAAGATTTATAAACATTATAATGACAATTATAGGTATCGTAAGGCCATAGCTTATAACCAAAGTGATGATTATTAACTGCATAACATTTACTAACTAAGTGAAAGATTAATTTTTTTATTTTATCATAAGCAATAATATATGTGCTAGTATTCTTTTTAATTATCATATCTTTAGTTTTAGCTTTCATACTATCGGGTTCAACACCTTCATGATTAGACATGATAAATTTATTAATTTTTTTTATTTCTTTTAATGTTAGAACATCGTTCCATACCCAAAATAAAGGTCTTGAAGCCATTAAATTTCATTTACCCATTTTTTTAAAATCTGTCTTAGTCTAGCTATTTTATCTGAATATTGTTCATTTATTTTTACTAAAGTTTCTATATGGAGATCACGTTTTTCAATTTCTTTTTTTAAATCAGCATTAAATTCAACTTCTGATGCTTTTACCTGTTTTTCCATTTCTAGATTTTCTTCTAGTTGTTTTATTCGTTTTTCATAACTATAGGTCATTTTTAAATATCTCCTTTATCTTATTATAATTTCTAACAAAATTGTGTCTCAATGATAATACAGAACTTTTAAAAAAATTAAAGGCTTTTTTATCATCTTCTAGATGTAAAAACGAATGTGTGTAATCTTCTTGTTTAACTAAAAAAATTTGAGATATAATTGTACCCGCAGGTAATTTTAATTCACCTTTGGTTATGTGAACTAGCATTGGCACTTGTAATCTAGCCATCCCTAAATCTGGGTTGTAGCATCCAGGTAACGAAGTAAATCTATTTTCGTCTAAATAAAAGGGATGAACTTGATATAACCAATATCCTTTTGGAACCTCAACAACGTACGGTATATTAATTTTAACAACTTTTTCAAATGTATCTTCGGGCCAACGCTCTGTGTGATCAAAAAACATTTTTTCGTTATGAAAAGCAAACTGTGATTCATTTAAATTATTTGATAGCTTGGCCATGTCAGAGGGACTATCCCAAGTGTATGATCCATCTTCTTCAATACGTAATCTTATGTCTTGCCATAATTTTATAAGCCAACCTTGCATCATTGAGTCTTTAATGCCTGGACATTTTAAAACGTGAGACTCTTTAGTAAATGTGCTTTTAGATTTTTTTAACCATTCATGGGTGTGTTGTTTTACAGGAATAATAGGATGTATTTTTTCCACGCCTCTTATAGTTGTATAAAAAATTAAATTTTTCATTGTTAAGAATTTCCATTTTTAAAATCACTAGATAGGCCTAAATGTGGTCTTGTATCAAATAAGTTTTCTTTAGAGTTTTCTGTTTTTACATTGTTGTAGTGTAAAAAAACTTGTGCACAATTATCTCCTTGAAAAGGCTCTCTCCAGTGTTCTAAATCTACTCCTTGATAAATCAACATGTCACCAGGTTTTAAATTAACTTTAAAATCTTTTTTTCCATTGTGTAGAAATATAGGCCAGGGATCTCCACCTAAATTTAATGTAGTTGATATTTCACAACTAAATCTATCTGTGTGTCTTTTTAAAATGTCTCCATTTTTATATATACGTGCATAAGCGTAATTAGGTTGTAAAGTTAATTTTGTAGCTAATTCAGTTAGGTGTAATAGTTTAACTAGTAATGTTTCCATAGCAATGTCACCATAAGTTGAATATGTATTCATCACTTGAGGGTCGTTAAAATAACCAAAGTCTGTTGTGAAAGGAGAAATGTATTTAGTTGAAATATATGTTTCTGCTACTTGTCTCTTTAACAAAAGATATTTATAATTAAAATCAGATAGTTCTCTCGACAACGTTTTTTTTACTATTAAATATTTATCTTTTTTAAAACTCATTTTGCCTCTAAAAAAATTTCACTGTCTTTAATACCTATTTTACCATGAGGCAATATATTACCTGCGATGGAATACCTATCATTATTAGAAGTATTTTTTGATATTTGATGTTTTAAGTTGCTAGGAAAAATTAATAAGTCTCCTTTGCTTATGTCCACTGCCCATTCTCTAGAATTATATTCATTCCACTGTATAACAGGAACATCAAAAACAAATTCATTACTATTACTAAATTTTATTTTAAATTCATCTTCTTTCATTCCATGAGGATAATAACAAAAACTTAACCAAAAATGAATATGTTTATGAAACATAGATTCTCCATCAGTTTTAGTTTTAGTTCCCCATACGTTTATAATTCTGTGATCTATTTTAAATTGAAAAAAATCTTTTATGGCTTGGTCAACATAAGACCCAATAGTCTTTCTTAAAAGTTTACCTTTTTTCATTTTATCAAAAATCTTTATAGAATTAGTAACATAACTTTTAGATGAAAAATCAGAGGGCACATACTTTAATTTTTTTAAATCTTTAAAAATTTCATCGTGATTTAAATCTATGTTTTTATACAATACAAAAGCAGATGAAAATATGTGTTTAAAATAAACTTCTGTCATCTAAATATACGTTGCAACTAAAATTACTCGCATACCTTGTTTAGGAAAATAATGGTAATGTTTGTCTGGGCCAAAACAAATACCTTTATATTTTTCTGGAGTTACTTCTTTAGTTTTACCTTTCTGTTTTATTACTGTCTTTGCTTTTTTATCACAATCATTTAAATAAATAATTATTTGTTTATGATCATAATCATGGTCCTTATGTATTTCTGATTTATCAAAACCATTATTAAAAGTTAGATTTAAGGATATTCTTGTAAAAAAATAAGCTTTTTCTTTTATAGAAATTAAAAAACAATTTAGTATATCAACCATGGAATCATAATAATTTGAGTTTATGTATTTTGATGGATGCTCAGATTCTAATCTATTTAAGATGACATGAGTTAAAATTGCACGATTGTTTTTATCAGTAGCTATAGATTTATTAGAAAAATAAAAAGGAAAATCTTTGTTTACAAATATATTTTGTAAATAATTTTTTTGTTCTTTATTTAAAAAATTATTATTTTCTTTAAACATTAAACCACCTTTAGGTTAAAGTGAATAAATCTAAAAGGATCTACTCCGCAGTCGCTAGAAAAAGCGTGCTCTAAATAAGAAGGGAACAACAATAAAGTGCCTGGTTTAGGTTTATAGTTTACTTGATCACTTGCAAAAGTAATATTGTTTTTATTATGTTCTAATAATTGAGACATATTTTTACCAGGTCTTGGATCTTGAAAATATGGAAAAGATGTTTTTTCGCTACACTTTAGAAAATAAAAACCACTAATGTGGCAATGAGCATGAAGATGTTTTTCATGACAACCAACACCTCTTCTTGAAAACTCTTGCACCCACATATCAGTATAGATTAAATTTTTAATATCAAAATGATACCCCATTTGTTTTAATATTGTATTAGATGTATTAAAAATTATCTTTTTTAAATCCTGAAATTCTGCTTTGTCTAGCAAACTTTCCGAATGGTGAACTAAATTCATATCACCTACTTTTTTCTTAAATGTTTTTTCTCTTTCCTTAATAAAAACTTTATTTTTATTTTGTGCTAATTTTATATATTTATCAGAAACTTTGTTTAAAGGTTTAACAAAATTAGGTAAATGAACATCGTATATTGGAGTTGTAAAATAGCCGTGATAATTTAATTCCATTAGATAAAAGGGTTGCCTAAGTTCCAAACAACTAGACTATACCTTACTCCTTTTGTTACGGGTTTAACTCTGTGATAAACAAAACTAGGAAAAACTACTATAGAACCTTTTTCTGCTATTTCAGAGCAAATCATTTTTTTATTTTTTTTTACTGTAGTTTTATAAAATTCTAATTCTCCACCTTTATAATCTTCAGGATCTGAAAGAGAACAAGTTACAGATAGTTTTCTAATTTTACCTTTCGATGGTCCTTTTGCATATGGTTTGTCCCAACTATCACAATGCCAATCATAATATTGATTTTTTCTGTATATTGTAAACTGACAATTTTCAGATTGATCCCATTGAAAATTCCAACCTGCATTTATATTTGCTTCTTTAACATAAGGTAGTATTTCTCTATATATCCAACGATCGTCCATCCAGCAAACATTAGAGTCTCTATCTTTTTGTATATTTTTAATTTGCTTTTTATTTAAATTTTTATCTTCTATATTACCCGTTCTACCTAAAACTTCTTTTTTTGATTTAGCAAAATCAATAATTTCTTTACAAAATCTTGAAGTTAAAGCTCCTTTAAAATAATAATACGAATAATTTAAATTCATTTCTTACATTCTTTCTTTTTAATAATATACTAACAATAAAGTTTGTCTAGATATTATTCAATAAGATTCCAAGTTTGGTTATCTTCATCCCACTCGTAGCTGTGTAATCTACCATTTTCTGCAGTAGTATTAGGATGATCTACAGGGGCTTTCCAAGCACCAGTATCATCTTGTGTCCATGAAGCAAAAGGCTGTGGAGTAACAAATCTATCATTGCCTGGTTCATAAATCATTCCTGGACCAGCGTGTCTAGCTCTAAAAGCTCCTGTTTTAGATGTCTCAATCCATTTAACACCTAAAGGTGATAAGGGAGCTACATTTTCAAAATACTTTGCAGCTTGTTCTGATTGTGATCCACCATTACTTTCAATATCTTGTGGACAAGCTTTTAAAACTCTTAAAACAACATTATTTTGATCTATTTCTGCAAAGCTAGCCATTATTAATCCTCAACCGTTAAAGTTCCCGTTACAGTAAATGTAGCGATTTTAGCTGATCCATCTGGGCTTGGTGATGTAGATACAGTGTTTGTTCCTGGGGACACTGTAACAGTTGCTGTTGATGGTGCTCTTAAAATTACCGTTCCAGATCCACCTGCTAAAGTAGGTCCTGTGTAAGCCGCTCCGCCTCCGCCGCCTTGTCCATCTGCGCCTGCTGTGCCTCCAACCGTACCAGAATATCCACCTCGGCCACCACCTCCTGGTCCTGCTGTGCCTCCAGTTGATCCCGCTGGGCAACCTCCGCCGCCACCGCCGCCACCTCGCGTGACTGATGCTCCTGTAATTGAATTTGCTGTTCCGTTTCCACCAGTTCCGCCGATAGATGCGTTATAAACTTGTTGGGCATTTCCACCCGCTGTTCCTGCGCCGCCGCCACCGCCGCCCGCAGATGAGTAAAGTCCTCCGCCGCCAGATCCAGCTCCACCGTCAGTTCCTTGTGCTGGACTTGTAGGTGGTACGTTTCCTTGTCCGCCTGAAACACCTGGACCGTCGCCTCCGCCGCCTCCTGCGCCGCCTTGTCCTCCAGCTTTAGGTGATGCTCCAGATGCGCCGCCATAGCCTCCGCCTGCTGAGGTAATTGTTTCAAATACTGAATTTTGTCCTGCTGGTCCGGGAGATGGATTTGGGGTTGGAATAGTTCCTCCTCCATCACCAATTGTTATAGGAACTGATTTACCACCAGCTACTTCTATTTTAGTTCCTCCAGGAAAAGATG
>CAACVD010001718.1_pt1 | contig 10426 bp, 6 predicted proteins | sample 2381771 | NCBI WGS metagenome assembly CAACVD01 (sample SAMEA5211965, study PRJEB30684) | marine metagenome | biome: Marine; feature: Epipelagic; material: Water | collected 2015-10-15 | depth 15 m | reverse complement strand
GTTTAATGAAAAAGTTTGGGCCAGAGGGTGCAGACTATTTTGTAATGGGAAGGATTAAAAAATGAGTATAGCAGGAGCAGCATTAGCAGCATCTACAATAGGAACAGCAATAACAGTACAAAGCCAACTTGCAGCAGGTAAGGCAGCACAAAAAGCTGCAAACTTTAATGCAAGTGTAAATGAAAGAAATGCACAAGCAAGAGAAATACAAGCAGAGAATATTGCAAGAACTACAGAGTTTAGTATTCAAAGAAGTAGAGAGAAATTTCAAAGACTAAACGATAGAACACAAATGGCTGTACGAGGTAATGGATGGTTAGCTACTACTGGCACACCACTAAAAATGTTATTACAAAATGCAATGAACTTTGAAGAGGATGTTGCAGCTCAACGCTTACAGTCAGAAACAAAAAGATTAGAACAATTTGAAATAGCTACCAACCAAAGATTGCAAGGACAGTTACAAAGAATGCAAGGTAAAGCTGCAAGAGAAATTTCTAAGACACAGGCAGTAGGAACTTTATTGTCTGGTGGTAGTCAAGCATACGCAACTTATAAGATGGCATAATGAAAGTACCTACATACGAAAGACAAGTTGGCGAGTCAGCCGATACAGGAAGTAGAACTATTACTGCACAGGTTAGTCCTAGTAGTATGGCAGCTCCGTTTCAGGCTACAGCACAATTAGGAAATGAAATTACCAAAGCTGGTTTGCAATGGTATGGGCATGACTTAAAATTAAAAAGAAATAATGAAGAAGCTGCTGCTGTTTTAGAATTAAGAAAACAAAGTGCTACTTTAAAAAACAGAATTTTATATGGAGATATACAAAATGGTTTAGCTCCTGTATCACCAGACAAACAAAAAACAACTTACGATGTAGAGATAAAAAAAATACAAGCTAACATCGCAAACAAGATTTCCGATAAAGTTGCAATGAAAAGGTTTGGCTCATCATCTCTAAACACTATACTTACAGATAGTTTAGATGTGCAAAAAAATTCTAGGTTGCAAACTGTAGATAGAGCAAAAGCATTATTTAATGAAGAAATATTTACTTTAAAAAGAACCTTACAACAAAACCAAAGTAACTCTAATGGTATAGAATATAAACAAGCTTATGAAAAACTCTACGGAAGTATTGCATATCAAAAATTATATGGGGTTAGTAGTGGTAACGAAATACCTAGTATGTTTGAAAGAGGACAAATTTTAGGAGTTATAGATGCTACTGATGCACAAAAATTAAAAAGAACATCTTTAGAGGATCTTGATGAAAGTTCTATAAATGACAAACTTAGAATTGCTAATTCAAGAGAAGAGTTTGATAATTTAGAACAACAAATAACATCAAATAAAATATACAAAAATTTAGAAACTGATACACAAAATAGAATATTAAATAGATTGTATAAAAAAAGAGATGTAGTGATAAAAAGAAATAATGCCGCAGAAGCAAAAGAAATAAGATTAAATAAACTTAAAAGAACAGAAACGCATAGAGAAACTTTTACTAATTACAAAACAAGAATTTTACAATGGGAACAATCTAAAACTTTTACTTGGCCCGGTGGTGATGAAATTACAGAATTAGAAATCATAGAGTTGTTATCAGAAGACAAAATTAGCTCAAATCAAGCAGATGCTTTAACAAAATTACTTACTGATGATAATGCTGATCAAACAGATATGAATTTTTACAAAGATTTAAAAGATAGAATATTTAGTAATGATGTTACTAATGAAGAACTTGATGAAATAAATAATGAGATTTGGCGAAACACAGGAAGAAGAGGAAAGATTACTAATGCTTTTGCTGATAAATTAAGTGGTTTTATAGATAGAAAAAGAGGTAACACTAAAAACGATAGAGAAGAGGAAGCAGCTAGAGAGGATGTTAGTATATTTTTAGATAATAATTTACCTCAAAAAAGTCAAACTTTATTTATGTTTAATAATCAACTTTCTAATAGATTTGAAGATTTGCTAGAAACAGAAAATCCTACTACCGAAAAAAATTATACACCAGAAGAAGCAAAAAAATTAGTTATTGACCAAGCTAAAAATATAATAGTAGAAAAAGCAATTCCTATTCCTCCAGAAATACAAAGCCCTACTTTTCAGAAAATTTTAGAAAATAAAACTTTATTTGGAATTACTCTTGAGGATGTAAAAGCAGAATTAAAAGAGGCACATTTAAATACAGATCGTTTAGAAGGTGGTCGTATGCAAATTAGAATAGATAAGCTTAATGAAATGCTACAATATTTTGAAAAAAGAGAAGCAATATCTCAAAAAAATACAGAGATAAAAACAAAAACATTTAGAGAAAGACTTATAGATTTGTTGGAAAAGGATGATTAATGTTTGAGCAAGATGATATTATGTTGGATTACTATGAAGGTAAAAAGGCACAAAGAAGATATGATACTCTAGCACCAGTATTAGAAGCTAAAGGATTAGATCCTCAACTTGCACTAGATGCTAACTATGTTCCATCAGGACAACCTCAAGAATACGATGATCAGTTTTTACAAAATGATAAAAACTTTCAGGCTGTCGGTAGAGTTATGTATAACATGGATGTTAATGCAAATAATAAAAAGCTAGGTACAAGAGGTGTAGAAAAAAATATTCCACAAACAGATTTAGATTATGGAAATTACGCACTAGATCAAATGGGATGGTTTAACTACAACATACCACAAATGATTTATGATGGTGTATCACTATCTAAAGCAACACCTGATCAACGCATAGCATTTTATTATGGTATGAAATCATACGATAGATTAAAAAACTTTACACGATCTGGTACAGCAAGATTTTTTAAAGGTGTGGTTGCAGATCCTTCAACATATTTAGGATTAGGAACTATTGGTTTAGCAGTACGATCATTAACTAAAAAAGGTTTAACAAAAGCAGGATGGATGAATACATTAAAACTTGCAGGGGTAGGAGCAACAGAAGGTGCTGCGTATGCTGCTATAGATGACTATTTTAGACAGGATGTTGCTATAGGTGCAGAAGCTCAAGAGAGTTTTGACTTACAAAAGTATCTTAAATTTAACATAGAAAATCCTGCACTAGTAGGAGCTGCTGCTGGAGGAATACCAACTGCTGCACCGGCTGTTGCTACAAAGCTAGGTAAAGAAGCTATAGATTTAGCAAAGCGAGTTGAGATAGATGATAGTGCAACTTTAAGTGCTAATCCTATACCTTTGAGGTTAAAACCAGAGGACAGTAAAAAAAAAACTTTAAATAACAATAATCTTTCTTTTTTAAATGAAAAATATTCTGATGTTGATATATCTATATCAGAGAAAGATAAAGGAATAACAATTTCAGAATTAGTAGTTCCTGAAGGTAAAAGAAATCAAGGTATAGGAACGCAAGTTATGCAAGATATTATAAACTACGCAGATAGTAATAATAAAACTATAGCTTTAACACCAGATAATACTTTTGGTGCTAGTAAAACAAGATTAAAAAAATTTTACAAAAATTTAGGTTTTGTTGATAACAAAGGAAGAAACAAAGATTTTCGTTTTACAGAAACTCTTATAAGAAAACCATTATCAGTTGATGACTTTAATATTAATCCTAACAAGATAAAAGCACCAACAGAGAATGAAACAGGAATACTTGCTTTTCATGGAAGTGCTGCTGATTTTGATGAGTTTAAATTAGATAAGATTGGTACAGGAGAGGGCAATCAAGCATTTGGATATGGTTTGTATTTTTCAGATAGCAAAGATATAGCAAAATTTTATACTTCAGCTTTAAGAAAAAGAGAACCAGTATTATTTAAAGGAGAGCCTATAAAGTATATATCTGATACAGCAGAAGGTGATTTGGTTAGTAATGATATTATAAACTTAAATAGAGTAAGAGATAGAATAGCTGATAAAGGAATGTCTTTACAAGAAGCTAAAGATTCAGCAATAGATGAACTACAACAAACTATAAGTAACTTTCAAAAAAACGATGAGAATGAACAAGTTATAAATCAATTAAACAAAGACATAAATTTTATTAATAATTTACAAGATAAAGATTTTTCTTATAACACAGGAAAAACATACAAAGTTGATATAAAAGCTTTTAGAGATAATTTACTTGATCACGATAAACCAGTATCTAAACAAAATAAAATTATAAAAGATACTATACAAAAAATATATCTTGAAAATGATTTAAAACCTTTGAGAAAAACTACTACTGGAGAAGATGTTATTGATGAATTAGCAGTTAAGTTTAGTAAGTTAGAAAATAATAAATTAATATATGATAATAAAAAAGTAAGCGAAATATTAAATGCTGCTGGCATCAAAGGTATTAAATATGGATCAGGTCAACTTTCAGGCATAGATGATAGTTTAGCTACTAATTTTGTAATATTTGATGATAAGATTATAAAGGTATTAGCTAAGTATGGAATAGTAGCACCAGTAGCAGTTAGTGCTATTAAAGGTAATAAAGAACAACAAACACAAGACAACTCAATATAAACTAGGTTAACAATGGCTAAACAAACACAGCTTTTTCCTGTGGAACAGATGCAGGAGGATATTACTAATTTAGGTTCAAGTTTTAATGAAACACCTAATCTTGATGATGTAAAGATAGAAACTGCACAACCTATAGAAGTGCAAGTAGAAGAACCAAGCGAGGATATAGAACAAGAATCTATAATGGATTTTTTACCAGAAGATTCAGACTTTACTCTTGACAGTATAGATCCTTATGAACGAAACCAGTATGCTAGGTTGCAAGGTTTTGGAATGAAGCAAGTCATAGACTTAGCTACAAAAAAATTAAAAGAAAAAGAAAAGTTAGAAGTACCAAAAACACAAAGAGATGAATTTTTACCACCAGAGCCAAAAGAAATAAAAGAAGAAGTTTCTGTAGAAGGTGAAGCAAATACAAATCAGGTATTACAAAACACAGGTTTAAATAGTTTAGGTTTAAAAATTAATGAAGATGGAAAATTAGTAAGTACCGAAAAAACAGGTAAAAGAAAAAAAAGGTATCAGACTGTTATAAGTGAGGAAGGTGAACTTAGACAATTAAAAGAAAAGAAATCTATACAACCATCAGATGATGAGGTAAATAAAACATTACTAGATTTAACTACATCTAAAAGAGTTGAACTATCAAAGCAACCATTAACAGATTTTAGTGCAACTAACAAAAAAGGAGAAAGTTTACTTCCTAACGAAGAAGGAGTGTTAGCTGTATTAAATAGTCAAAGCGAAACTTACGCAGGAAAAATTACAGAAGCTACTAGAGGTAAGGTAACACAAGCTGCAACAAGACAACTAGCAGACTTGATAGGTATGACTGAAAATGGATTAACCAAAGCAATTCTTGATAGAAAGATGGGTGGTGTTGTGTCTATTGAAGGTCAAGGATTAGCAGAAACAATGTTAGCTGCAAGAGACTTACTAGTTACAGAAGTTTCTAAGTTAGATGATATAGCAGCACAAATAAAAAATAAAGGTGGTAGTCCAGAAGAGTTGTTAGCTTTTCGTAAACAAATGACTTTAGTTACAAATTTACAAAGACAAATAAAAGGCTCACAGACAGAAATTGCAAGAGCTTTAGCTCAATACAATATACCCACAAGAGAAGGTAAAGGAGCTTTAAGAAGAGCTGCAGATATAGAAAATGTTTTGCAAGAATTTGGCGGAGAAACAGATGTAAGAGCTATGGCGAGTATGTATAGTGATTTACCAAAAGGAAAAGCAAGATTTGAGTTTACAAAAAATAGTTTTAGAAAAAAAGCCTTTAATGCAATTTATGAGGTTTGGATAAATGCTTTATTAAGTAGTGGTGTAACACATTTTAAAAACTTTGTAGGAAATACTTTAACAACCATAAATCAAATAAATTCTTTAGCAGGTGCAGCTACTATTAATAGTATTAGAAAAACTTTTGGAGGACAAGATTCTGGTGTTGCATGGTCAGATGTAAAAGCAACTATATTTGCAGTAACTAATGTGATGCCTGAAGCATTTGCTGCTGCAGGTAAAGCATATAAAGGTGAAGGTACTATTGCAGGTTCTAAACTAGATTATAACAAAATAAGAAGAAGAGCTTTTTCTGCTGAAGAGTTTGAAAAAACTGGATCTGTTGGAACAGCTATAGATGTATTAGGAAATGTTTTTACTTTAGGAAGAGCCCCAACAAAAGCATTAGAGTTTGAAGATACTTTTTTTAAAGTTATTGCTAATAGAATGTCTCTTATGAGAAGTGCTTATAAAGAAGCAGAAAGACAAGGTTTAGGTAAAGATTTAGATGAGATGGCTGAATTTATAGCAGACTATGTTTACAATCCTCCACCTAGTGCTATTGAAGAAGGAGAAACTGTTGCTAAATATATTACATTGCAAAGTGATTTAAAAGGAGGTGGAGAAAAAGCAGCTCATGCTTTGATTAAAAAAACACCGGGTTTGAGATGGTTTTTACCATTTTTTAAAACGCCTTTGAATGCAATTAAATACGCTTCTGATCATACACCTTTAGGTATATTTTGGGGTGATACTAGAAGAATGTTAAAAAAAGGTGGAGCTGATGCAGATGTAGCTAGAGCAAGAATTGCTATAGGTTCTATGGCAACTGCTGTTGGTTTTGGTTTGATGATGAATGATACTATTACAGGAGGTGGCCCTGCTGATAGAAATTTAAAAAGACAAATGCGAGATGCAGGTTGGCAACCTTACTCTATAATGATAGGTGGTAAATATAGAAGTTATGCTGGTTTTGAACCATTTTCAACTGTTTTAATGATTATAGGTGATTTAAAAGATGTAGCAGTATCAGGGTTTTTGTCAGACACAGAAACAGAAGAGGTAGTTTGGTCAACGATAGGAGCTTTGGGATATTCTCTTACTAATAAAACTATGCTACAAGGATTTGCAAATTTAATTGCAACATTACAAGAACCAGAAAGATCAGCAGGAAAAACTGCAAGACAAATTATATCAGGATTAGTTCCTTCAGGCGTAGCAAATATAAACAAGTCTTATTTTGATCCAGTATTAAGAGACACATCTACATTAATTAAAAAGTTTAAAAGTAGAATACCGGGAATGAGTACAACATTAAATGCAAAAAGAAATTTATGGGGAGTTAAAAAAGTATCAGGTGGAGCTTTTGGGCCAGATTTTATAAGTCCTATTTATCAAAGTATTTATAATCCAAACGATGCTGATAAAGAAATATTTTCTTTAAATTTTGCTCCAACAGAACATCCAGATACAGTACAATTTCCTTCTGCTCCACCGGGTAATCCTATTAAATTATCTGATCCTCAAGTAGATTGGTTTCATAAAAGAGCAGGAGAGTTGTCTTTAGAGAATGTAAATTTTTTAATTAAAAGTGGTTCATGGGAAGCACAAAAAAAGTTAGAAGGTAGAGACTGGGCAAGAGAACAAATTAAAGCAGCAGTAAGAGAAGCAAGACAAGTGGCTCTTGATGAATTAGAAAATTTATCTCCTCATTCAAGTGAGATAAGACAAAAAATACAAAAATTAGAACAAAAGTATTATGAACAACAAATGGAGAGAATGCAATGACAGTATCATCAACCACAACTAAAGTAAGCTATTCAGGTAATGGCAGCACAACTGTTTTTGCTTACACATTTAAGATATTTGCAGCAGCAGAGATAACTGTAATTATCAGAAGCTCTACAGGAACAGAAACAGTAAAGAGTTTAACCACGCACTATACTCTGTCAAACATAGGTGTAGATGGTGGCGGCAATGTAACTTTCGGATCTGCTCCTGCTAGTGGTGAAACAGTTGTGCTTATTAGAAATACTCCAAACACACAGACACTAGACCTAGTGGAGAACGATCCGTTTCTCTCAAGCTCCTTCGAAGATACACTAGATAAAATTACACATCAGCTTATAGAGCAACAAGAAGAGATAGACAGAAGTATCAAAGTATCTCGTACTAATACTATTACTAGTTCAGAGTTTACTACCAATGCATCTGATAGAGCTAGTAAAGTTTTAGGTTTTGATAGTTCTGGAGAGTTGTCAGTTACAACAGAGCTTGGAACATATAAAGGTAACTGGGCTGCATCAACATCGTATGTTATTAGAGACTTAGTTAAAGATACATCTACTGGTAATATCTTTTTTGTAAATACAGCTCATACTTCTAGCGGCAGTCAACCACTTACCTCTAACGCAAACTCTGCAAAATATTCACTTATAGTAGATGCTTCTTCTGCTACTACCTCAGCCACAAATGCTGCTGCAAGTGCCACAGCTAGTGCGAGTTCTGCCACTTCAAGTGCAAGTTCGGCCAGCACAGCCACGACCCAAGCGTCTAACGCATCGACTTCTGCAAGTACCGCAGCTACACAAGCAACCAACGCAGCTAACTCTGCGACTGCTGCTGCCACAAGTGCTGCCGAGGCCGCTGCTAGTGCAGACAACTTTGATGATACTTACTTAGGTGCAAAGTCAAGCGATCCCTCTACAGACAATGACGGAGATGCTTTGGCTGCTGGTATGCTGTATTTTAATACAACTACCGATGCTTTAAAAGTTTACAATGGAACTGCGTGGCAAACAGTTACAGCAGGAACAATTTTAAGTTCTGTAGCAGGTGATACGACACCGCAGCTTGGAGGAAACTTAGATACTAATTCTCATAATATACTTATAGATGATGCACATTATATAGGAGATGAAAACAACAAAGAGCAGATTATATTTCAAACTACTACAGATGCAGTAAATCAGTTTGATGTAACCAACGCAGCAACAAGTAATGCACCAAAGCTATCTGCAACAGGTGATGATAGCAATATAGATTTAGACTTAGAAGCAAAAGGTACAGGTCATGTTACTGTACGAGGGAATACCAATCCCGGTGCTATACAGTTTAACTGCGAAAGTAACTCACATGGACAAATTGTAAAATCACAACCACATTCTGCAAGTGTAACCAATGTCTTAACACTACCTCCGGGAAGTGATCAAGAAATAGTAGGGGCAAGTGCTACACAAACATTAACAAACAAAACTATAGATGCTTCTCAGCTATCAGGCACAGTTGCTAATGCAAGGTTAGATGCACAGTTACAGGATGTAGCAGGGCTTGCTGTAACAAATGGTAACTTTATTGTAGGAGATGGTAGTAACTTTGTAGCTGAAAGCGGAGCAACAGCAAGAGCTAGTTTAGGATTGTCTATTGGTTCAGATATAGAAGCTTTTGATAGTGATAATGCAAAGACCGATGTAACACAAAGTTTTACAGCACCGCAAAGAAATGCTTTGACTTCAGATAATGACGGGTCGTTTGATCAGAATGCAAATAATAATTTTAAGTGTACTCCAAGTGGAAATATAACGCTTACATTTACCAATCATGCTGATGGTCAGTCGGGTTACATATTATTAGTAAACTCTGGAGGGCATACTGTATCATTACACGCAAATACTAAAGCAGATGCAAACTTAGCTACTACAGTTTCTACTGCTGGTACATATTTAATATCTTATCTCTCAGATGGCACTAATGCGTATCTAACAAACTCAGCGGTGTTTGCATAATGGGTATACTACAAAATGAAAATGCAATACCTACAGCAGTTGCAGGCGGATTTTATGACTATCAGATAGAACAATCAGCTAGGTTTGATGAAGCAGCTAGTTCAAGATTGTATAGAACTTTTGGTACACCTTCAAGTGCAACAGCATTAACAATAAGTTTTTGGTTAAAAATAGTTGAACCAGAGGTAGATGGTCATCATTCACTTTTTAGTCGTGGGACTGGTTATGCTGGTGGAGGAGGTGCAGCTATTGTTTTAACTGCTTCTGGTGTTGGTGGAGATGATAGTATGACAATGTATGGTATGGCAGGTTCTAGTGGTGGAAATAATGGTGCTAATAATGCTGGTGCTAATTCTTTAAGAGATACAAATGGTTGGTATCATATACATTGGAAAGTAGATACAAGTAAAAGTGGTATGTCTGGTAATAATGCAAAGGTAGTTCAACATATAAATGGACAAAATGTAGTTTTTACTACAACTAACGAACCTAGTGGAAATTTAAATAGATTTAATGATAATGGTCAAACTCACCATATAGGTAATCAACCAAGTGGTAATCAAAGAAGTAGTTATCTTGCAGAGTTTATATTTTTAGATGGACAATATTCAGATTATACATCTTTTGGTGAAACTAAAAATGGAGTGTGGATTCCAAAAGACCCAAGTGGTTTAACATTTGGTAATAATGGTTTTCATCTTAAATTTGCTTCTGGTGCTATTGGCACAGACAGTAGTGGAAACGGAAATACATTTAGTACGAATGGCTTAACTAACACGAATATCGTGTTAGACAGTCCAACATTTGGGAGTTAAATAGATATGGCAAGTAGTGGAAATATAGCAGTTT
>CAACVD010001716.1_pt1 | contig 10430 bp, 4 predicted proteins | sample 2381771 | NCBI WGS metagenome assembly CAACVD01 (sample SAMEA5211965, study PRJEB30684) | marine metagenome | biome: Marine; feature: Epipelagic; material: Water | collected 2015-10-15 | depth 15 m | reverse complement strand
CTGCATTCTGATTTTATTTACACACAAGGGATCCTTTTGGGTCCCTTTTTTTTATTCTGAGATATGTCACTTCCTTCAACTACTAAAGAGTTAGATGCTGTTAATGATATTTTAAACTCAATTGGACAGGCGTCTGTAACTTCTATAGATCAAACAAACCCGGACGTTTCGCTTGCCTACAGAACTCTCCTTAGTATTTCACGAGAAGTGCAATCAGAAGGATGGTCTTTTAATCAAGAGTATGACGTTCAATTTTCAGTTGATTCAGTAACTAAAAAGATTGCTGTACCTCCTGATATTATTAACATTGATGCTACAAAAGAATATTACCAATATGACACTGTTGTTCGCAATGACTTCTTGTATGACAGGTGTGAACAGACAGATATATTTGATGTAGATTTCATTAAGTGTAATATCACACGTTTATATTCATTTGATGATCTGCCTCATTACGTAAAGGATTACATTGTTGCACGAGCAGCAGCTGTAACTTCCACTCGTATTGTTGGTGATCCAACGCAGTATCAACTTCTAAAAGAGCGTGAAGTAGAGGCTCGTTCCCGCTTACTTGAAAATGACTGTAAGACTGGTGACTACAGTTACTTTGGATACGAAAACGGTAAACAAAATTACTACACCCCTTACCAACCATTTAGAGCATTGCAACGATAATGGCAGCAGTTACACAAAACATCCCTTCTTTTTTGGGTGGTGTTTCTACTCAACAAGATACAAAGAAAAAGCCAGGCCAATTAACTGAATCTATTAATGCCTTTCCTGATCCAACCTTTGGTTTGACCAAGCGGCCTGGCCTCAAGCTTATCCGTGAGCTTGTAGGATCAGCTGATGTTTCTAAATATGATGATGCTAAATGGTTCTTTATCAATAGAAGCTCTACTGAGCAGTATTTATGTGCAATTCATAAAGAGCCTTCAGCAGCTAATGATGGTGTTTCTATATGGAATATTAAAAAAACAGGTAACAGTTATACAACCGTCGCTATTACAAGCGAGACTACTTCTGGACAAAACCATCACCCATATCTCAACCTCACCTCTGCTACTGACCTAAAACCTGCAGACAGCTACGAAGTAGTTACAGTACAAGATACTACATTTATTGTTAACAAAAACACTACAGTTGCTGAACAACCTGCTCCAACTTATGTACCTAAGCAGTATGCGACTATCCGTCTAAAAGCTGTCAACTACAGTGCTAAGTACAAAGTTACTATTGATGGTGTCACTTATTCAGTGAACACTAGGAATGGTGATGACACTTCTAACAAGGCGGCGCATACTGATGCTTTAGACGCTGAAGAGCTTCTTTCTGATTTAAACACAGCAATTACTGGTTCGTTTACTAAGTATCAAACAGCTACTTCACTTATCATTTATAAAGCTGCTGGAAACATTGATATTAATGTAGAAGGTGGTACTGATGGTCAAGGTTTAGAAGCTTTCGTAACTGAGGTTGACAGCATATCTGATTTACCTAATGAGTCTTTACAAGGCCGCAAGGTAAAGGTTGTCCCTGTCAATGCTCAGAACTTTGCTTACTGGGCTGAGTTTGAGACTGTTTCTGGCACAGCTGGTTCTATTGGTCCTGGCTCTTGGATTGAATGCCGTGATCCTTCTGTATCTCCAGGTCTAGATGCATCTACGATGCCTATTGAACTTAAGAACACAGCAGCTAATGCTTTCACCATTCAAACTATTAAAGATGTATTAGATCCTACTCAATCTGGCTATGTAGGTCGTCTTGTCGGTGATCTACAAACTAACTCTTCACCTAGTTTTGTTGGTTCTAAAATTAGCAATATCTTCTTTCACAACAACCGTCTAGGCATGTTGTCAGAAGATAATGTAATCATGAGTCAAGCTGGTGAGTTTTTTAACTTCTATCACATCACTGCGTCTGCTGTATCTGATGCTGATCCGGTTGACATCAACGTATCTAGTACAAGACCTGTTAAGTTGACTAGTGTTCTTGCTAGTCCACAAGGTGTACTGCTGTTTTCTAGAGATCAACAGTACCTTCTGTATTCAGAAAACGGGAACCTCACGCCCAAGGACTCTTTGATTACAGGTATATCTAGCTATGAAACAGACCCTGTAATTGCACCAAAAGATGCTGGTGACTTTAAAGTATTTGTCAGTAAAAGTGCTGCATATACACGTGTATTTACTTATCAACCAGTCGAACGTGGTCAGCCTCGTGTTCTAGAAATTGGGAAGGTTGTTCACACTTACATACCTTCTCAGGTACGTCGCATGGTTACAAGTTCACAAAATGCGATGGTAGGTTTCTATGACACATCTAATGCTACCGAGTTTAACGGGAAAGACATTTTCTTTTTTAAGAACTTCAACGACGGTAAAAATAATATCATGCAATCTTGGTTTAAATGGCGGCTTCCTGGCCGTGTGCTATTTGCCGAGATTATTGATGACGAAATTATTTGTGTATTGAAGTCAGATTCACAGATCTTTGCCTTATCAGCAAACCTCACTAACTCACCAACTGACAAATTAATTACTACTAAGACCGGTAAGTTTATTCATCCATATATCGATTATTACACATCACCTTCTTCAATCACCTACACTGCCGGTGTTAACAAGTGTACAGCTCCTTTTAATTTTACTACTGAGGGTCTTACGCCTGTCGCTATGATTGGGGGTGAAATCACATCTGGTAGTACTGAAACAAAAGAGGGTTTCTTTTTTACACCTACGGTGACTACTGAAAACGGTATCAACTATTTTAGTTTTGATAGTATTGATTTTTCGTCAACACCAGAAAAGGTGATTATTGGTTACGTATTTGACCTAAGCATTATACTTCCTAGGTTGTATTTTCAACTTAGCCCAGATGGTGCTAATCCAGATTACACAGCATCACTTACTATTTCACGCATGAAGTTTTCATTAGGCGAATCCAATGCGTTTAACTTTGAAATTAGTAGTTCTGGTCTAGATGACTATAAAGAAGTCTTTACCAATATTAGAGCTAATTATTATCTAGCTAACGATGTGACAATTGAAGATAATCTTGTAGCAGAGATCCCTGTTTACCAGCGTACAGAGAACTTTACTCTTAAGTTAACAAGCAATAAGCCACTTCCACTGTCTCTTCAATCGATGAGGTGGGAAGGCATTTACTCTCCACGTTTTTATAGGAGGACATAATGTTTAATCCAAAAGAAAATCTTTTAGATCAGCAGTTAGCGGAATCTGGCTTAGAGATGACTATTGACCCAGTCACTGCTGTCTTGGGTGTTGCGCAGCTAGGCTTAGGTCTCTTCGGCCAGTCTCAAGCTTCTTCTGCGGCAGCCGCACAAGCTGCGGCTTATAAAGATCAACGTAAATATGCAAAGAAAGTTGCCGATCTTCAGCTTCAAGATCGCATTGATTCTTATAATTATGCATATGATACGTATGAAATTACACTTGCAAATTATGAGGCTGAAAAGAAATACCAACGCAAGTTACGTATTGAAGAGTGGAAGCAAGCAAATAAGATCAGAAAACAGCAATATAATGCTGCTGTAGATGCTTACAATGCTTCTGTAGATGCTTTTGAAGATCAGATAGATTTTAATCAGACAGCTGCTGATGTAGCCGTACGTGATTCACAGCGTGTCCTTCAAGAGCAATATGATGCGATTGCTTTTGAAGCTGAGTCTCTAAAGCTTGACCTTGAATTTAGTCGTGAACAAGCAAGCCTTGACTTAGAAGGTTTGAACAGAGCAGATGAACAAGCTAAAAGGCGCGGTGAAATTGAGAAATCAAAAGTCCAGCAACAGTTTGATGCTGCACGTGATCAATTCAATAATTCATCAGCAGAGTTAGCTGCTCTTACAGATTCTGCCCGTGCGGATACTGCTGAAAAACTCCGTATCCAGCGGTTTCAATCCCTCTTAGAAGAGGGTACAGCACGTGCCTCTGGTCAAGCCGGCCGTAGTGCAATGAAGGTCCAAAACTCTATTGCTGCACAATCTGCGTTGGCTCAGCAATCGATTGTTGACGCATTGGTACGTAATGATGTCATGACAGCTATTGAGAAACGTAAGCTTGTCAGTGGTCTAAATAATGCCCAGAGAAGTGCTCAACTTAGTATGCGTGATATTAATGAGCAACTTTATAATAGTTTTGAAGAACGCAATGCAGAACGTCTTGGTATTGGTCTTAAGCAAGTTCAAGAAGCACGGCGGATGGGTCTAAATATTGAACAACTTACTGCTTCACGAAAGAGTGCATCAGATCAATATGATGCTGATGTCAGTCAGATTGAACTTGACCAATATGCAGCCAATGTGGCGGCTCAAAATAATATCTTGCCTAAGCCTGTCTATCCAGACAAGATTAGTAAGCCGATTAAACCACCTGAACCTATTCTGCAAGAGCCACTCAGGCCGAATTTTGAAGCTATTCAAAAACTAAATGAAGACGCCGGTGACGCCATTGTCGGAAATTATGTACCATCACTCAGTACGGGATCACTGCAGATGGCACTTGGTGGTATTAACCAGCTTTATGAAGGTTTGAAATCTAACAGACCTACAACTACACCTACACCTACAACCCCAACTCAAACTAGAATTTCTAACATTACAACTCCAACACCGGAAATTGGTGACTTAAGTTAAATGGCAAAATTTACAGGGTACGCCCGGAGCAGGGGTTTCCAAAACATTCCTGTTCGTGATCAATCTAAACAAATACAGCAACGCAGCTCCAATGTTCTACGGGACATGGAAGCTACGCGTCAACGTAACTTACAAGTAGCTAATCAGCATCTGCAAGACCTGCGTGATAAGCATGAGCTTGAACGACAGAATCGTGCACTCAACGAAAACATTCGTAGAGAATATGCAGATGCTTATATCAATGCTTATTCACGTAATGCTGAAGCACAGGTAAAGGGTCAATTTCAAGCAATTGAAAACAAGCAAAAATTAGTTAATGATCTTTTAGGCTTTTCTCAAACTCTTGTAGGCATTGCTCAACAACAAAATGAAAAGTACAAAGAAGATCAACTAAACCAAGCTAATGTACTTGCTTCTAGGTTTGGCGTTACAGGTCAGCAGTTTCAACAGCTACAAACTCTTAAGGGAGTTTTAGATCAGAATGAACGTGAAACTGCGCCTGTCTACGAAGCAATGCTACGTAGAGGTGCTACTGCTGAAGATTTAAATACTCTCATCAATGCTTCTGGTTTCTCTAAGTATGCCTTTAGTGTTGCCTCTATGCAGCAGTCTGGCGCAGCTTTGGAGAGGTATATTTCTGACAATGCTGATACTAAGATTCAAGGGTTTAGTACCTCTCTAAATGTTGCTGAGCAAAAAGGTCTGCCTGAATACAATGACATCCTCTTGCGTATGCAACAGGACTTTGTCGTTGATCAATTAGCTGGGTTTGACCCTGCCTTTATTGCAGAGCACGCAAAGCCCTCAATGGATCGTACGCTTGCTCGTCGGCAAGACTACGCACGTACCATTCGCAATAAGGAAAACGCTAAAATATTTGATGCAAATGTACAGCAAGAATTTGCAACTTTAGCTGAAACTGGTGGAGCTGCTGCTGTCCTGGCGCGGCTCCAAGATTTAACTGGTCCTGACAAAAGACAATTCAAAGGTATTGTCAGTAGGTATATCCCTTATCTGACTGAACTTGCAGAGCAAGGATCTTTACCGGATCACTTTGTCACAGACCTTGCTAAGCAACCTTTGCAGATAGGTAATCAACAGCAGGAGTTTGGTACTCTCCATAGTGCTGCTATTGATCGCCTGCGTATTGCTGAAATTGAGGGCATGGCTGAGGAGCGTAAGGCTATTCAAGCTGAGTATCAACTATCACGCACTCAAACCAAACAGGTTGTACGTACTGTTGAGCGTGACATGTCAGAAAAAGCCCGTAGTGGTGCACTGCAATATCAAGATGTAGTTGCAACCATTCAGCAAATGCAGAGTCGCCCTGACATGTTTGAAGATGAAGACATCAGCAAAATCAAAGCGTTTCTTCCTAAAACTCCAGACGCTACTGCTGCTGAAAATACTATCCGTCAGTGGGATCTAAGTTTTAAGCGTGATCGTCAGTTACCTTCTATTCCGGAAATCAGTGCTTCGCCTTTGCTGCCTGAACAAAAACTTGAATGGTATGACAAGGTCAACAAAGAGATCGAAGCTGGTCTTGATACTGACCAAAAGTCTAGACGAGATCTTTTCCTTAAATCTTCTTTGATGCGTGAACTAAATATTGCTGATGCCACTATGGATCAGTGGGGGATGGTTCACCCTTCCGTTCACAATCTTTACTATCGACTACAGCAAGATTACGACGATCTTTTTAGTAGTGATCTTACACAAAATATAAATACTAGACATGAACAAGCTCAAGCTGCAATCCTTTCCCGCTTACCTGCCGGTGGTTCTGACAAGCCTCTTTTCACTTTTGATGGTGACGGCTTTAAGGGGAAAGTAGAATCGTTGGCACTTCCAGAGTCTTCACCATCGGAATTGACAACGTCTCAGGTAGACAATATGCTGAAAGATGGTAGTGAAAATCGACTCTATACCCAGCAAGTTGTTCCTACATCTATTCTGGATAATTACCTAGATGATCTTAGTTCTGGTAAGCGTGTGCAAATGCCAGAGGTAGTTTCTTATATCTCTCGCAAGCTAGGCGTATCCCCAATGCTTGTCCTTGAAGCACAGATGGATGTAGCTTCTGCCAGTGATAAGAAAGAGCGAGACCTTAAACTTCCTGAAGATGCTGAGCAGTTTTATGATTTTGTAAAAGGAACTCCTAATTCCTCTATTAGTCGTTACGTACAGAGTCGTTACCACAGCCGTAATCGTGCGTCTCGTGCACTTATAGGTTCTGGTATGCCTGACCCTTACACTAACGTAAGTAATTTAAAGTATGCACCACAATCACATACTAAAGCTCTAAATGAAGCGGCTTCCGAACTTGGTGTAGACCCGCTTGACCTGGCCACAATTATTGGTTTTGAGTCTGCTGGTAGTTATAGCCCTGACAGAATGGGCGGTGACAATGATGAATATATGGGTCTAATTCAGTTCAGTCCTGAAAACCAAAGAGTATATGGTGTTAATCGTGGTATGACTTTTGAGGAACAGCTGCTGGGTCCTGTTGTCCAATACTTTAAAGATAGGTTTAAACGTGCTGGTATGTCTACACAAGGTGCCACACTTTTGCAGCTTTACACAACAGTACTAGCTGGAAATCCCGCCGCAAGCATTGATCTTAAAGATTCAAATGGCACGTCTTCTAGAAGTGGTGTTGAGGAGATGCAAAAAGAACACCGTGAAGCAGCTCGTATTCGTTTCTTTTCTAGTAATGAAACAAATGCTTGGAGTCATCCTTCAACAATTTCAGATGAAGCACTTGAAGTCATGGGAGTTAACTAATGGATAGAATTGATCTTACAGGTAGTTATACTCCTGATGTATCACAATCTAATCAAAATGCAGAAGCACTACGTGAACATCAAATCGAAGTAGAGAAAGAAGTACAGCTTAAAGAGCAGCTTGAGCAGGAAGCACTAATCGAATCTGGTCAAGAGGCTGGTCCTACACTTGAGCCAAGTGAACTAGAACAGGTTTATCAAAAGTATCAAGATGATCCGAATGTTGAGATCATTAATGGTAAACCTTTCTATAAGAAAAATAGCGGTGGCAATATCTATGCCATGGGTGAGGACGGTACGTTTGCTGAATCAGTTGAAGTAGTAAGAGAACGTCTATCTGCTCCAGGTGTTGGTCTTGCTGATTTTGTAACCAAAGCACTAGGAATGATTCCTGGTCTTGACAAGGTTGATGACTTCAAAATAGCTGAAATGAATGACCCTGTTGCACAAGGTGTACGGGAAGTCAGTGAGGTTGTTATTCCTACCCTGCTCGGTACAGGAGCTGTTGTAGGCGCCGGTAGGGCTGCAGGAGCCAACATGGCGATTGGTGCTAATGCACGCAGAGTCGCTGAGATCGGAGCAGCTGTAGGTGTCGATACTGCTGTATCTGCCATTGCTATGGATGACGACGACAAGTCGATCTCACAAATTATGGCAGAGCAATTTGGGATGAATACACCAATCTCAGATTATGCGCGTTCATCTCCAGATGCCAACCGTAATGTTCAGTTTGCTGAAAATCTTGGTCTATCTTCCTTAGCTGAACTTCTCACTGCTGCAGTTGCTGCACGTAAAACTTTTAATATCTCCTCTACAGGTGATGAGCTTTCTGATATTGCTGTTTCTAAAATCCCACAAATTGACGAAGCTAATCCTATTGCAAGTTCTGTAGACCTACACCGTGCACAAGAGAAGGCTGCAGTACAAGACGAAATTCTACAAGTACTTGAAGCTAAGGCTGCTGAAGTAGGTAACTTCCCTTCTGCTATTAAGCAAGCTGACAATACAATTGAAGCACTGGAAGAAGGCGTTAAAGAAGTTGGTCCTAGTGTCCCTGCTATTCAGCAGTTCGATGAATTTAACCCCTTTATTCATCGTGGTGCTGATCCACACGAAAAGGCAGTAATCAATATCGGCGCTAATCCTACAAAAGCTAAGGTTGATCGTGCTGCAATTATGCTGAATGAAGGCACTGCTTTTGGTAAACCTACACCTGCAGCTACTGAATCTTTTGCACGTAAGTTTATGAACGCTGCAGAAGGTACAGAAAAGCGTGAGGTACTAGAAGAGTTTTTTGATGGTTGGTCACCAAGTGTACAAGCTGTGATTAACGACAAACCAATTTCAGCTGAGCTAATCGAACAACAGATGGATAAGGTTGTTAACGCGACCCTTGGTGATAGTACAACTATCGATGAGTATCGTGACTTGATGGAGAGTATGAAAAATACTGTCTATCGTAGCCATAAATTCTTAGGTGAAGAGGAGTGGGTTGCATCATCTCGTGCATTCCGTCGTGTCTTCAATACCATCTATGACCCTGAAAATCTGGTGTCACGTGGAATGATGGCTGCACAGGCAGGTGACAACGCTTCTAGCCTGGCAAGTGCTGCAGGCATCCTTAGCCGTACTGGTAAGGACTCCACAAGGCAACAGCAACTCTTGTGGGACAAGATGGGTCTTTTGGCACAAGAAATCCGTGCTAACCAGTACATTGCTGGTAAGTCTCTTGAGTTAAAAAAGCTTGTTAAAAATGGCAATCATCCTAAGGTTCAGCAATGGTTTACTGAACAAGGTGCCTCACTTGAAGCTGGTCTAGAAGCTGCACGTCAAAAGGGTCTGCAAAGTGTACGTACGTACAAAGACATCGCAGAAAAGAACCCTGAATACTTACAACCATTTCTCAAAGTAATTGAAGAGGTTGATGGCAACGTAGATACCTTGGAAAAGTTGTTTAGGTATGGTGAGAATAATATTGCTTTCCTCAAAAAGTCTTTTTACGATTTTCTAGACCCTGAGATTCCTAGCTGGTTTGTTCAAGGTCTACGCGGAATTGTTCATAACTCACTTCTCGGAGGTAAAGCAGCATTTAATGCAGCTAAAGGTAATATTAGTGGCCTTTTGCTTAAACCTTCCTCTGTTTTTGTAGGTGCAGCACGTGATTTTGATGTTGACGGTATTCAGCGTGCCTGGCATCAATATGTTGGTTTTTCTGATGCCATGGGCAGTGCTTCTAAAGTATTTGTCGATAACTGGCGATATGCACAAAACAATCCTATACATCATCTAACTCGTCCTGACTTTCAACAAAAACAGTTCGACAACTTTGAAGCTATGGATATGTTGGCAGAAGCTTGGAAAAAACAAGGTCCTGGAACTGCCGAGTATGGCAAATACTTGATGTGGAATGCCAGTAAATGGATGTATAGCTTCAACAACTCCAAGTATATGAAATATGGTGTTAACGCCATGTATGCATTGGATGGCTTTCTTCAGTCAATGTTGGCTACTGCCACGGCTCGTGGACGTGCTTATGATACTTTAGTTGAACAAGGTATAAAAAACTCATCTGACTTTTCATCTAAACTAGATGAATTGCAAAAGGTTGAATATGAAAAAATGTTTCATACTGAGGGTAAGCTTAAGGGTCAATTACGAGATGAAGCTGTTATCTTTCAATCCAAAGAAATAGCTTTGAGTCTAGACAATGGTCTAGCAACTTCTATGGATCAAATTATTCAACGTATTCCTGTTCTACATATGTTTATGCGTTACCCGCGAACAGGTGCCAATTCCGTTACCTTTGACTGGAGTTTTATACCTAAGCCGAAGATTGGGATCTTTAAAGATGTAAACAAAATTTCGCGCTTAATGCACGCAACATCTAAGGATGAAAAAGTCAATGTACTTAAAGAGTTTGGTTACAGTGAATATACTGAGACTATGTTTAAAGCGCTTAAGTCTGAGTATGTCGGCCGTCAAATGATTGGTGG
>CAACVD010001715.1_pt1 | contig 10439 bp, 2 predicted proteins | sample 2381771 | NCBI WGS metagenome assembly CAACVD01 (sample SAMEA5211965, study PRJEB30684) | marine metagenome | biome: Marine; feature: Epipelagic; material: Water | collected 2015-10-15 | depth 15 m | reverse complement strand
TATAATTTGTTCTATAACAGGATTACCATTTGGATTTATAGATTCTGAAAAATGACCTCTATATAATCTTTCTATAGGATCTGTTAGAGGATCTCCATCTGCATTTGTTAAGTTGGATTGGGTTACCCAATAACGGATTTTTCCAGGAATGATATTTGCTTGGCTAGGGGGGTTAAAATCTATACTACTTTCTTTAGATATAATATCAGAAGGGTAAATATTAAAACTTTTAGCGAATTTTTCATTTCCTAATTTTGTTTTAAAATCAGAAGTATTAGTAATACCAAATAGTCCTTTAAATGCAACTAAGTTTTTTTCTGATTCATTAAAAGGTAATTTACCTCCTGTTACATATTGTATTATATTAAAATCTGCCATTCTTTATTTTTATATAAATATATTAAATATTATTCATCTCGTAAAATTTCAATTGACCTAAAATAAGGATTCATTTGTAAATAATTAAAATTTTGGTGTAAATGAGTTAATCTTATTAATACTACACCACCACTATTACCTAAGTTTGTTTGTCCTAATTCTACATTATATGTAACTGTATTATAATGGTCAGGATCTGGATTAGATAATGTTGAGAAATTTGTTCTTTGAGTAAATGGGATTTCTAAAGATGAATCTCCTGTTCCATTTACAAAATCTGCTTGTACACAAGCTTTCCAATCATTGAGAGTTTGTCCTGATGCAAGAGTAGCGTTAGCAAAATTATTTCCTCCTGAAAGAACTCCCCATTTTGTACCTGGTTCATTTAAACTTTGGTTACCACTAGGATTAATAGGACCTGGTAATCTTATTTCTACTTTTAAACCCTTACCAGTATTATTTCCAGGTATAGAATCAATATTAAAATTACTTTCTACACCATTAATAGGTGTACCATTATCAAATACATTTTTTTGTGATTGTCCATTAGCTCCAAAATTACCAACAATTTTAATTTTAAAAGATGATATAGTACCTGTAAGAGATCCTGGGAGTTGAAGCGCTCTACAATAACAAGCACTTTGAAAATTAGTTGGATCTACATTAGGTGTATTAGGTTCAAAAGAAGATGTATTAGGGAAAAATACTTTATAATCAGATGGAGTAGTTAAATCTAATGTATCTCCACCTATACTTTGATTATTTTTATAATCAGTAAAAGTAGGGTTAACAACGGAAGATAATTTTGTAGGTAGTAAAGCTCCTAACACTGATTGAAACATTTCTTCACCTATAGTGTCTAAAGTTCTAGGAGCAGTTGAATCAAAATCACAATTTGATTGATCTAAAAAGTAAGAATAATCACCATTTCTATCTACTTCTAAAAAACTATCATTTGCCCATGAAGATGATTTCCATCTAAAGTCTTCTGTGTGGAAATTTTCATCATGAATTGAACCAGTATTAAATTGACCTGTATGACCTGTATTTATACTACTAGTGTCTATAAATCTACCTATAGGAAGTGTGATTGTTTGTCCTGAAGAGTTCCAACCATCATTTGATGATAAATTTCTACGGGATAATTTAAATTTAATTTCTTTTAACACTCCTTTATATAAGTGAAAATCCCCACCATTAAATTGAGCTTGTGAAGGAAATGAATTTTGAAAAGTATCATTAATACTAAAATTAGCATTAGTACAATTAATGATTAAACCTCCTATACTAGCTGTAGAACTGCTTGAAGGTACTAAATCATCAAAGTCTAATTTGTTAAATGCAAATCCATTTTTATTTGATGTACTATTCAAACTATGAAATACATTACCTTGAGAATTTTGAGTTGTACTACCCGTTGTTATAGTATAACCATCACTAACTTGTTGTGTTGTAGCTACTACTGCAAAATCCTGATCTCTATAAGTTTTGTGAGCTATATCTGTTATTCCAAAAAACTGTTTTGAAGTACCTGGTAATATTGGGTTATTTACCAAACTTAATAAAAAATTCTTATTTTCCATAAAATAACTAACACCCGATAAACTAAAAGTTGCAGGTGTATTTAAATAAGGATTCCATTTTAAAGAATGAAGAGCAAATTCTTCATCTGTTATTGACATGTCTGAAGTTGAATGGAATTTAGGTTTAGATAACCCATCATCATAATACCATTCAAATTTACCCATTGATGCTGTTCTTGTACCATCAATTGAATGGGAAAATTCTAAGAAATTATAACCATCTCTCATTTTTTCATCTAAAAATATTGATGCACTAAACACTTGGAAACCATTAGGGAAAAATTCATTTCCTACAAATAAGCTTTGTGATACATTGTTAAAAGGAGTTACTGAGTGTAATATTAATTTTCCTTTATTTTTATAAAAAAGACTATCATCACCAGGACCAAAACTTGCTGTTCCACCATTAGGATAACTATTCATATTTTGTGGGCCAGATTTTAAACTAGGATTAAAACCATCCTGTATATTATAATTTACAACTTGTAATCCATTTATTTTTACTATTAAAGAACCACTATCTCCATGACTAAATGCATTTGAACCTCCATAATCACCTGTAGAATTAGTAGGTGTATGGAAACTCATACTATAGTTATTTCCAGTTCCATCTGATTTACTTGTAATGAGTATATTACTTACATTTACAAATGTATTTGGATTATCTGGTCTTTCACCTTCTTTATAATTATCAAATGAATGGGATGGTAATGCTCCTACATATAATTTATTATTGTTAAATTCAAAATCTAAATCACCTAAATCTCCACTCATAGTAGGTGGTTGAGCAGGAATAATAAAAATATGTTGAATTAATTCAGTTTTTCCATGTCCTTCACTAAAATCAGTTATAATAGAACTTAATGTTAATCTCTCAGGTTTAGTAAAACCATCTACTACTTGTTCATAAATTATAATACTTCCCGTACCATTAGTAGGATTATCATTTAATAAAAGTGGATGGGAATCTATTGGGGTAGAATCTAAATTATATGTAATATCTAAATTATTAGGAAATCTTAAATTACTTTCAGATGTTATTGGTAAAAAATCTTCACCAGACTTACTTGTAGGTGGGGTGACTTTTATAGAAGGGAAAAATGATATTAATTCAACACTTTCCATGTCTAAATCATATAAATAATATAATGATTCTTCTTCCCCATCTGCAAATATACTACTTGATAAATTAAGACTTGAAGTATGAAGTGATGCCTCTATTGAACTTGATAAAGCACCTGTTACATGAATTATTGAATGTGAAGGTTCTGATGGTGTAATAACATCAAAACCAATACCATCTACACTTATATTATTATATGATATAACTGAAGCAGATATTAAAAAATCTTTAGTTTCAGCATTAGAAGTGGGAGAATCTGAGTCAATAACAATATTACCTGAAGCAGAAAGACCAACAGTAAAAAATGATGAAGTATATTTAGCAATCATTCCAACATCTATTGAAGTAAGGGTAAAATTAACAGTTTCTATTTCACTTGAATTAGTAGTAAAAGTCATAATTCTAGAATTACTTTTACTAATATCTGTACTATAACCCCCTATTTCTATTTTAGTTCCAAAATGGCTATGACCTGGTATTTCTTCTATATCCGCTAATATTCTTACACTAACTAAACTACCACTACTACCTTCTACATATTCATTATTTACTGATTGGCTTACTAAAGTAGCACTATTTCCATGTGGGATAGTTACTGTTCTTTCAAATGATCCTATACCTGAACCCGAAATTGTTTCTACTTCTAATCTTAAATTAGTTATTTTAGGTCGATTAATTTGAGATGTAGAACTACTAACTTGTAATTTAATAGGATGGTTTGAATTAAAACTAAAATCTCCACCATTTTCTCCACTAGGATTATGGGATTTATTTGCTAATTCTGAATCATAAGTTCCTATCCAGTGTGCTACTGATGGGGTATCTGAAATATCAGTAGCTGTTAATTTAGTACCCAAAAATGATGAAGTATATGATGCTGTAATTTGGTTTTTAGGGTTAAATCCAAATTCTATATTACCATTAAAAATAGCTGAATTAGTAGTAAAATTTAAAATTTGATGAGATGGGACTGAAGGGTTATGAGTTTGATCTCTAGGAATAAATGGGAAACCTAATTTAGTATGATGATGTAAAGGACCTACAGGTTCTGTAATATCTACTAAAGTTCTAAATTTAGATACTAATACTCTAGTAAATATATCTTCTTCATCACCTGTAAGTTGGGTTGAAGAAATACCTGCTATCAATGATCTTGAAATAGCTCTAAAATCTTGGCTAGAATCAGATGCTAAAGGATTTGTAAGACCTACATTAGATTCACCAAAGGTTTCAGTTTCTATTCTTGTTATATTAATTTTTGTTTTTGGAGTATCATGTAATTGTAATATAGTATTAGTATTAGCTTCAAAAGAAGCTGAATTTTCTCCTTCAGGTTCATGAGTAAAACTTCCTGTATGTGTGTAAGTAGTAGTAGTTCCAGGGGATGTTTCTAAAACAATTCCATCAAATGATCCTGTGTATTCTACTGCTAATCTGGTTTTAGAATCATATGATTTTGAAATTATAAGATTTTCAGAAGCTGTATGGAATAAATAACTTCCACTATTAACATTTTGGTATGAAGAACTCCATTGTTTTACTAAACTTGATGTATGGTGTAAAGGACCCAAGGGTTCAGTTATTTTAGTTCTTATTCTAAATCTTGATACTGATTGTGAAGCATATTGGATTGCACGTGAGTGGTTAGCCCATGTTGTACTAGATGATTTTTCATTAGTTATATGTGGGTCTCCATATAATACAGTTCTTTTTTCATTAGTAATAGGTTCATTAGAGTATCCAAAAGTTTCGGTTTCATATATTATGTGAGATATTTTAGTTGGTTCAGTATCATTTATAACTAAAGAAGTAGAATGAAAAGATGAAGTCGTAAATTTATTTTCTCCATTAGGTTCATGTAATATACTTCCTGAAGAATAAGTCCATGTTTTAGGATTATTAATACTAGATGAGAGTTGTTTTCCTATCCATGAAGATGTATATGATGAGGTTAATCTATTTCTTAAATCATAACCCGAACTAGAATTTTCAATTAAAGTTGGGTTTGGGTTTGGTGATTTAGATGAACCAGTTTCAAAATGTAATGTACTAGAAAAGTTTTCACTATCTATATTATTAGTCCAAACTTCTTCAAATCTAGATGCAGTATGTAAATATCCTATAGGTTCTGTGACTTTAGCTCTTACTCTAAAACGTGCTACAGAATGAGAAGCATATATAGAAGAGGATGGGTGATTTTCAAAACTAGAAGAATCAATAGTAGTATGATGTGGAAATCCATATAATACTGTTCTTTTAGATTCAGTAGTTACTGTTTCTAAAGAATCATCACCTACATTAGCATACCCAAATGTTTCTATTTCATAAAAAATATTTGTTATTTTTGTTTTAAATGTATCTCTTACTGTTAAATTAGTAGACTGGGTAGGAAAGTTTGAATCAAGTGTGTTAGTTTCACTAAAATTTGATGGTTCAATATCAAATGGGCCATCATATACATAACTAGAACTTCCTATTTTATATGTTTCAGAATTACCATATTCATCAGAATTTAAATTTAATTTTATTCCTATAAAACTAGTAGTAAATTCAGTAACTAATTGATCGTTATCATAAAATATTTCTGGATTAGTATCTACTACATTAGTATTATTATCACTTACAAGTGTAAAAGTATCCCATGTAACATTTAAAAGATTTTCAACATCTGTGCTTAATATACTTACAATAGAAGGAGTTATTGCAATTCGACATCTTCCAGGACCAAAAGGTTCTACAAGTTTACCACTTACTTTAAATCTAGTAACAGAATGAGAAGCATAAGTTTCTGCTAAAGGATGATTTTTCCAAGATTTACTTTCACTAGTTTCATTTGTATAGTGATTATCTCCATATAATACATCCCTACTAGATGTATTAGTTAAAACATTACTATATCCAAATGTTTCTATTTGATGATTTATATTTGTTATATCTGTGTTAGAAGTAGAAAATAAATCTAAAGTAGCAGGTGTAGAAGGTGATAGTTCTGTAATTTGGGTTTTAGTTGAATCCGCATCGGTTCTAGTAAAACCAACATTAAATGTATAACTACCTGGATTAAAATTAAATTCAACCCATGAAGATGTGTAAGAACTTGTTAATAGTTCTTTATTTACATAGTCTAAATTATTTTCAGCACCAAAAGTTCCATATCCATGATTAGTAGTATATCCAAAATCAGATGAAATTACATCAGTATTATCATTTATAGTAAAATTAAAAGAATGTTGAATAGTATTAGTATCATTTGATAACTTAGCGGTAATTGGGGTATGATCGGGACCAAAAGGTTCTACTATATCTGCTAATACTCTTAATCTAATTATAGATTCAGTTATATAATTACCCCCCTCAAATCCTTGAGCTAAATCAATTTGGGGGTGGTTAATAGCATTAACTCCTAATGGGTCTAATATTTGACTTTCTGTTTGGTAAGATTGTAATGTTGTTTTTAAACCATATAGTAAGTTAGTTACAATAGAAGATCTACCTTCATCTTGTTCCCAATATTTAGATCCTTTTTGAATTTCAACTTTAGAGTTTTTAATTAAAATATTTGGACATTTTTGAATATCTAATTGAATTGCTGATATTTTATTTAAAACATTAAAATGATCATGTCTACCATGTTGTACTTCACTAGTAGTATTTAAAAATATAACATCATCATTTACAGTTCCATAGAAAAGTGTATCTTCAGTTTCATCTCCATTAAATGTAGGAGTAATTTCAAATGATGTATAACCATTACTTTCAGTAGTTATATTTTCATTTTCTCCTATACTATTAAAATCAGTTACACTACTTCCTGTAAAAGAGGCAGTTTGTTCTGTACTTTTGAACTTAAAAACATTAAAATTTGGAGTGCTTGAGCCTATATTGTTTGAAACTGTATTTTGATGGATTTGAACTCTAGTATCATAATTTGATTCTGTTTTTTCATATCCAATAGGAGGAGTAATATCTGAGGTTACTCTTATTCTTACTAAAGAAGAAGTATATCTATCATCTAATTCACTAATTGATTTTGAAGTTAAAGTAGATCCTCTATCATATAACAAAACATGAGAATGAATATCACTAGAAATATTAGAAAACCCACCCTCATTATCTGACCCTTCAAATCTCACTTTAATATTTTCAATACTAGCTGTAGGAGGAGGAACTATAGCCATCGATATTATTTTAGTAGTTACTCCTGGATTACTTCCTTCAGGTAAATCTGCTTGAGTATCTTGTAAAGTAATTTTAAAATCTTGGTTTTGGGTTTTACTAAAAGCTATTGTGTTAAAAAGAGTACTAGTAACCGAATTATAGTCTACAACACTAGCTGTAAAATGTAATTTAGGAGCTCCTGCTGAAGAACTTAAACCAGGAGGAATATTATTAGCAGTTATTTCAAAAGCAGCATCATTTCCAATTATTTCTTCTATATCATCATGGTTTAATATTAATTTAAATTTATCTGTAGGATCATTAAACTGTGGGCCTATAGTAGGATCATCTGTAATTCTTGCAACTCCAAAAGAGTTTAAAAAATCAACTCCTTCCCCATCATCTATTTGGTTTTGGTCAAATGAATTAGTAAAATGTAAAATTAAACTTCCTGAATCTAAATTATGTTCCATTGACAAGGATACATGAGTAATTAGTGGGGAAACTATCTCAGGAGGGATATTAGCAAAAGCATCAATTGTAACTGTATGAAATACTTGATGGGTTTGTCCTCCTGAACCTGTTTCAGCTGCAAATACTAAATATCTATGTACACCTATTTTTCTTTCAACAGAAGATGAAGGATTATAACTTGATGAATTTAATCCACCTTGTTGTACAGTAGTAGATAATAAAGTTGAACCATCTATAGCAGATGTTGTTTCATCATCTCCTAATTTTACAAAATTAAAAAAATTAGGTTTAAATGTAGAAGAACCTGTAGCCTGTATAAAAATTGTTTCTGTAGCTACTTTAGTAGAATCAGTAGGATCTTGATTTGAATTATTTAATGATATAAAATTATCTTGAGAAAAAGGTGCTGATGCTGAAATCCCCACAGGATTACCTGCAAAAAATACATCAGCAGTCCCTGCTACAGTCCCATTAGAAAGTAAATATTGTGTAGCAGTAACTGTACCCTCAATATTTAATGATGATGCAGTAATACCATTTTTAAATTGGGCTATTGATCCTGATTGGATAAATAAACTACTACTATATCTGTGTTCTCCTGCCATTAATTTTCTGTTACTGTTACTGTTGTACCCTTAAATGCTGTTTTTAAGGTTGTATTATTAGTTGCTAATATAAAATATTCATATACTCCAGGTTCATTAAAAGTTTGATCTATAAAACTTTTTTTATTTAAACCATTACCTGATCCTATACTTATAGTTTCCCATGTACTTACATTATTTTCAACATCAGATAATGTATTATTTTTTATAAACATAAAAGTATCAAAATTACCAGAAGCTGTAATTCTTATTTGTTGGTTTACTATAGTTTCCCATTCTTCAAAGGTTCCATCATCATTAGCTTTTCCTACATTTAATCCTAAAGGAGTTCCTCCTATGCCTATAAATTGGTCTGCAATGATTGTTCCTGAACTAGATAAACCTAAAGATGCATTAATACCATTTTTAAATTCAGCTACAGATCCTGATTGAATAAATAAAGAGCTTGTTATTTTATGAGTACCTGCCATAACCTACATTTTTCTAATCATTGCTTTAATAATGTAACTTTTTCCTTTACCACTTTCTAAAGCTTGGGCTATTATTTTACCAAATAATTGTTGATCATAAATATATTGAGGATTAATACCCTTACCATGACCTTTAATATTAGATGTAATAATATAATCACCTTCTTTTATTTTACCTGTAATAAGAATAGGTTCAGCTCCTAAAATAATTGGGTAATTGGTTTCTTTAGATACAATTCCCATTACTAATGGATCAGCTTCTTTTTCACATGGACATAATATACCATTTTGTAAAGATAAAACGGTACCTTCTTGCATTTTATCAAGTCCCTCTGTTTCTAAATTAATCTCGTGGATACCACCAAAGAATGTGTCTTGAGCAAAGATTTGTCTCCATTTTTTATTCTGAGACCCTAAATCATGTGTAATACTAATATCAGGTAATATACTTTGTCCTACAGCTGAAAAGTTACCTGCACCTCCACCACCACCAGCAGTATAACTTCCTGTGTGAAATATTTTAAGATAAGTTAATGATGCAGGATCTGTATCAATAGTTAAAACTTTAAAAGCAGCATCTTTACTAAGTGATGAACTTAAAAATATATTTCCTGTTCTTAATTCAGTACTAGCACTTATTATAGAAGATGTAATTTGTGAAATTGTAGCGGAACTATCTACTGATAAAGAATTACCTATTAAATCTCCACTTGCACTTATATTACCTGAAGATGTTATTGCAGTAAATATATGTTGAGAACTACTAATTATTCCACTTCCAGTTATATACCCACCCCATGAACCCGAAATTCCATCTTCTGAAAAAGCAGTTGAAGACATAAAACTATTAGCTAATTGTAAAGCTCCTGAAACAATTCCACTATCTAAGAGAACTCCGTCATGTCTAATAGTAAATACTTTGGTACTAGATCCACTTATTATTTCAAATGCATGTGGGTTATTTTGACTACTTGATATTACTACAGATCCAGTAAATCTGTGTTGATGTAAACTAGCTGAAGAACCAAAACTATTATTACCTAATAAAAGTTGAGATGCACCTGAAATAATTCCGCTTCCTGATAAGGCTAAACTTCCAATTTGACCCGAGCTTGAAACAATATTACTACTTGATAAGGCTAAACTTCCAATTTGACCCGAGCTTGAAACAATTCTGCTTCCTGTTAGAATTAGGCTTCCAATTTGACCCGAGCTTGAAACAACTCCAGTTCCCTCTAAAATATCATCAGCTATTTGTGCAGCTCCTGAAATAATTCCACTATCTATAAAAATACCATGTTGTGTAATGTCTCCATGTTTATTAATAGTAAAAACTGATGATGGAGTAGTAGGTTTACCAATTTCATGACCTATTATATCAAAAGTATTAATTTGGCTGCTTGAAATTACTATAGATCCTGTAAATGTATGTTGATTAAAACTAGCAGTTTCACCAAAACTATTACTACCAGTTAATATAGTTGTGTTATCCTCTACAAAATTAAATCCTGTATTAGTAATTATACCATCTACATCTAAATTACCATCTATATCAACATTAGTTTTAATAAATAATTCTCTAAACGAACCTGTACCACTTGCACTTATATTACCTGAAGATGTTATATGACCTGAACCACTTAATAAT
>CAACVD010001714.1_pt1 | contig 10448 bp, 1 predicted proteins | sample 2381771 | NCBI WGS metagenome assembly CAACVD01 (sample SAMEA5211965, study PRJEB30684) | marine metagenome | biome: Marine; feature: Epipelagic; material: Water | collected 2015-10-15 | depth 15 m | reverse complement strand
AACAGCAACCAGTCCAGACAACGACACCTGAAGGTCAACCTGCTATGGGTATGTTTGAAGGTGGTGTTTTAGATGATATTGATATGACCCCATATAATTTTAATCGCAATGAATATGCTCCAAAGGGTTATACACCTTTGCCAGAAATTTCATCAAATAGAAGAAGTTTTAATCCATTACGATATATATTTCCAAAAATAGACCCATATAAAAAAGGATTTGGAAAAAGAGGGAAAGTGGTTGACGGTAAATACATTGACGCTACCACTGAAAATAGAGCAGCTAGTCCTGAAGAAGCTTTGGCAATGGGGCAAACATCTCAAGGAAGAAGCATTCAAGAAGGAAAAAATAATCCGCCAACATTTTCTCAACTAGGAGATTATGGAGAAACACTTGAGCCAAATTTAAGCCCTGATAATACAGGTATTAAATCTGTTGATAGTGGTCAAACTAAATCAGAAAATGAAAATTTAGTAGAATCAGCAAAAGAAAATATAAATAAAATACCTGAGTCAAATATAAATAATCAATTTTCTACTATGCTCAGTTCTTTAGATACTAAATTACAAGAAACAAAACAACCTTATAACAGAGATATGTTAATTAATGGTTATAAAAACTCAGAACTTTTTGACACAACAGCAGCATCTTTTAAAGATTTAAATGATAAGAGTAAAGCAAGAGTTGAAGCATTTAACACACGATCTGATGAGTTAAGAAAAGCTAGAGAAAAGATGATAGGAGATTTAGAAAAAGAAGGAAGAACAAAAGAGAATATAGTATTTGAAAGTTTAATTACTACAGGTCTTAATCTTATGGCATCTCCAAATGCAAGCTTTACTCAAGCATTAGGTGAAGCAGGAAAAGCAGGATTAGCAACCTTTCAAAGTCTTAGAAAAGAAGAGAAGGACAGAGTAAGACAGAAACACTTAATGGCTTATCAATTAGCAGAACAAGAATTTGCACACAAAAATCAAGCAGATCAACTTGAATCATCACTTGATTTACAGAAAGTTAATTTTAACAAAACGCTTCAGGAAATGGCTAGACAAGAAAAGAAAGACTACATTGAAGAGTCTAAGCTTGCTAAAGAACTTGAGCAAAAAGATGATCAACTTGGTATTATGAGAGACAAGAATGCACTTGAAGTTACCAAAGTTAAAATTAATTCTCTCATAGCGATGGATAAAGCTAATGTTGATAAATCGTTAGCTAACTCTTTAATTCAATACAGAAAAGACAGTACAGACTTAGAGAATAAAAAGCTTGATTCAAATGTAAATTTACTTGGTTATATGATACAGAACAAGACTGATAAAGAAACACCAGATGATATAATAAATAAATATCTTGCAAGTCAAAGTAACTCTACTGCATTGGGTGAAGCACAACAAGAACTTATAAAAGAAATTGGTAAAGAATTAGCTAAAAAAGTAGATCTTGATAGAGCAGTTGACGATGAGCAATATGCAGCGTCTATAATTGTTAAGTTACAAGATATAACTTTGGGCATAAAAGATTTAAGTTTTGGCTCTGGCGATTTAAATGCATTTAAAAAGAAATTGAGCAACTAAATATGGCACAACTTATTAGATTTCCTGATGGTAAGTTTTATGATGTAGAAGGTTTTTCTGAAAAAGAAATTGCAGATGCTTATAGACAAGGATTAGAAAAATTTCCTCAAACAGTACCTGAAACCAAACCAGAGAGTAAAGGTATTATTGGAAGAGGTGCAGAGCTATTAGGATCAGGTATTTCAGAGCTTACAGGTTCTACTGCTGAAGGTATTCAAACTCTTATAGATCCTTCTGCAACGGATACAGGCCTGTTAGGATTTGCTGAAAGAAGAAAAGAGTCAGCTAGGGATATAGCACCAATAAAACCATTGCAAGAAGCAGAAGGTTTGGGTGATGTTATATCTTCTAGTTTAGGATATCTTACACAATCTGTTCCTGAAATGGGTACTATCATGGCATCAGCCTTTGCAGGTGCTAAAGCTGGTGCTGCTGTTGCTCCATTACATCCGTTAGCTAAATTAATCGGTGGACTGGGTGGTGCTACTGTGGGTGGCATTATACCGTTCTTAGGTCGTAACACAGAAGAGTTTAAAGAAGTTCAGGGTAGAAACCCTACAAGAGCAGAGTCAGGTGCATTATTAGCTACTGCTAGTGTACAGTCAGCACTTAACTCTGTTATATCTGCGTTAGCTCCATTTGCTAAAACCACTGGTGCAGATAAAGTGGTTGGTAAACGTGCAGGCAAATTCATCACAGAGCTTACAACTGGCAGTCAAAACGCCCTCCAAAACGCTTTAAAGAAAGGTGTTCAAGGTACAGTCCTAGAAGCATCTACTGAAGCATCCCAAGACATATTACAAATATTAGCAGCGAATGAATTTGATACTGATGTATTAAATGATCCTGAAAACGTATTTCGTGTGACTGAAGCATTATTAGCAGGTGGTGCTATCGGTGGTGGTATTGGTTTAATTAGTTCTCCGTTTAACAGAGAAGGCAGAACACCAGAAGATAATAGTGAATTAAAAGAAAATCTTAATATTATAGCTAGTAGACAACAAGGTCTATTGCCTGCTCCAGAAAAGTCAGATCAAAAACAAATTGGATTTGATGCTACTAAAAAACAAAAAGGCAGTGCTGATGCTAAATCTGTCCTTGAAAGAGAAGCAGATGTAGAAGATCCTGAAATAAAAGCTATAATAAATGACACAAAATTATCAGGTAAACAAAAGGCAGACGCTGCAAGAAAAATATTTAAATCACGAGCAGAGAACAATGTAATAAATGATATACTGGCTAGTTCTCCCGGACAAGGTTTATCTGAATTAGCAAAAACAAAAAGAGAAACCTTTAAAGATTACAATCAAAAAGTTGAAGAAAACATTCAAGAGCAAATAAACAACACAATAAGAAAAGATATTATTCTTGGCAGAGATGACAAAGGTAAAGAAACAGTTTCTTCAATGACTGTAAATGAATTAATTCAATCAGCAAGTGGCGATTCAGATCAAGTAATTCAAAACATTTTAAACTCTACTATTAAAAATGAAGTAAAAGCAAAACAAATTGCAGATTACTATGACAGGAATGCATTGCCTAAAGTAAGAAGAATGGCTTTAGGTAAAAAGCTATTGAGAAAGTCAGCTAAAAAAATTGATAAAGATTATAATGATTGGCAAGCTACAGCAGAACAAAAAATTGCAGAGCAACGTGCTGATAGAATTATCGACCCAGCAACAGGCGAAGAAATACTAATAGAAACAGACACAGCAGCAGAAACTGTAGAAAGAACAGATCCAAGAGATGAAACTATTCTAGCTCCTGATAAAACAGAACAACAGGACATTGGTGGATTTGGTGGAAAGATAAGTGATCAATATGTAGCAGGTTCAAGAGATGCAAAGAAAGTGGTTAATAATATTAGAGACATGGATAAAAGACGTGGCTCAAGAGCATCTGTAAGAACAAATGAAGACGGAAGTATCAACGAAGAAGCTACAGCAGTAGCTGAACAAACATACGAAGGTGCTTTAAAATACGTTGAAGAAAGACTAGCTAAGTTAGCTAGTAGAGGAAGACAGGGTAAACTTTTAGCTGAATCTTTAAGGATGCAAGTCATCAATCCTGTTGTTGGCAAATTACCAAGTGATCCAAGTCCGTTAAATGGAAATCAAATAGCTGGTGCATTTTTAGCAGCGGAAGAAGTTGTCAATATTCTTGGCGAGAAGGGTGATGTTGAATTAAAATTTCTTAATACTATTGCTGCATCTAAGGATACGATTGCTAAATCTGGTGGCAAAGATAAAGATATAGCTAAAGGTCTTGCAACATATGGCCCAGATGCAAAGGGAAAATTAAGAGGACTGATTGAACTTGCTTATATGGATGCTACTGGTGGCTTTACTCCAGAGCAGTATGCACAAACTGCCGCACATGAATCATTTCACATACTACAAGATACTTACGCTGTCGCTGATCCTAAAGCAAGAAGTATACTTAGAGGTGCTTTTGATACAGAGAGAGGTTATAAAAAACTTCCGTCTGCTATTAAAAGATTAATAAGAAGAACCAGTCCAAATGCCCATGACAAATTAATGAAGGGCGATCTTCAAATGTCAAACACAGAGCTACAGGCATTTACATTTGAGATGTATAAGAAAGCCAAGCAACAAGGTGAGACAGATCCTTTGGGTGGTGTATTAGGAAACTACTTTAATTTTGTTACAAGATTTTTTCCAAGATTTAGAAACGCATTACAGGGTGCAGGCTTTAGATCTGCGGAAGATATCTTAGAGACTGCGGCAACTGGTGGTATGGAACAAACTTTTGCTGATACACCAACAGAGAAATTAAGAGAAGCTGCAAGAAAAGATTTAAAAGAAACATCAACTACAAGCGATTATATATTAGATTTTTATAATAAAGAACAACCTAGTTACCTTGATGGCGAACAACCATTAACAAAAGATGAAGTTGATCAAGCTTTAGAAATAATCAAAACTGATGAAAAGTATAAAGGATATAGTAAAGATTTAAATGATTCTCTCACAAGAGAAATGGCAAAAATAATTGTAATGAGGGATATTAGAAAAGTTCCAAACGCAGCTAGATTTGGTGAAGACCCTCTTGATACAAATGGTTTGTCTGAAACAAATAGTGGTGAACAATGGAATACTGTAAACCAAGAAACATCTGAACGTGCTTCAGTTAGAATTGTAGAAGCTCCTACAGAAATAAAGAAAACTCCATCGTATAAGTTATTTAGACGTTTAGCTAATGGTGATTTAACTACATTATTTGTAGAAGCTACAGAAGCTTTAGGTAATGAGAACGCACCATTGACTGGAAATGATGCTAATAAATTTATTGGTGGTAATCCTGACGTATTCTTTTTCGTTCCAGAATTCGTTGCAGGGTATGGCAAAGATGGTGCTTTACCAAATAAAAATACTAAAGGATTGAAACGAGTTCCAACTGGAAAGTACGATGAAACAGGAAAAAAAGGTAGAACTACTGGAGACAGTACACTTATACCAAATCAAAAAATAAGACAGGAGTTAATTGATAGAGGGTATTTACCTAAAGGGTCTGATGCAACAAGAATTGATACCGTTGCTTTTAGACCGGGAATGCACGCTGCACAATTTCCTGAAGCTGATCATATTGCATACAATGATGATAATGTATGGGCGGAGGTAGAAATACCTAACGATACATCCGTTGAAATACAGAAAGAGGTTGCATCATTTGCTCCAAGTGAAAGACAATTAGATAGAGTGCCTGATGGTGGTTACTACACTTACAAAACAAACAAACAGTCCAACGCAAATAATGAATGGATTATTGCTGGAGCAATGAAAATAAAACGTGTGTTAACAGATCAAGAAGTTAACGACATAAGAAAACAAAATGGCTTACCACGATTAGAAGAAAGTAAGTTTTACAAGAAAACTAAACCATATACAAAAGCAGACAACGTAATTTTACAAGGAATTAACGTAGCAACAGATAGAAAATCTAATTTAGAATTTGCTGATATGATAGTTGATGGTGAAAAGAAATTAGAAACAAGAGACACAAATTCTTTAAAACCTTACATTAATAAAAGAATGTCTATTGTTAGGACTGAAAAAGGTACAAAAGCAAAGGCTATTGGCTCTGCAATAATTGGTGAACCAAGAGAAGTTGATGTTGATGAATTTAGAAGTTTGGAAGATAAACACAAAGTTCCAGCAGGGTCTGAGTTTGACATCAAGCAAGGTAAAACAAAATTTGTTTATCCAATAATCGATCCAATAAGATATGACGGTGAAAGAGCAGTCGCAGGGGATGGTAGAGTTTCAAGAAAAGTTTCACCTGAAAGAGCATCAGTTAGAATTGATAAGGTAGATGAAAGATTAGAAGAGCTTAACGATCCAGAAAAATTTCCAACTAATCCTGAGTTTGATGAGATGGTTGGTTTGTTTGGTTTATCTCCTGAAGAGAGAAAGCTTACTGGTATTGATTTACTGTTTCCACCAAGAGAAGTATTTACTCCCACAAATAAACAAGATGAAAAATTATCGGTAAAAGAGTCTGGTAAAATATTTCAAAAGCAAGCAGAAAAAATATATAATGGTGATAGAATAGTAAACACACCATCAAAAAGACCCACAGCAGAACAGAACGAGTCACTGTCTCGTATGTTTGCAGCATTAGCATTTGCTGTAAATATGAAATCTAAAAACTCAGCTATTGACTGGTACACGAAATCAATTGATGCAGCCATACAAGCTGTTGGCAAAGTACATCCTGAAGTGTTAGATCCATCTAAGCCTGATCGTGCGGCTTTATCTATGGCTATTGCTGTCACTTCTCAAGGAATGGAAGTAGAAAGAAATGCAAAGATAGGTCTTGCTGTGTACGAGGAATGGAAAACTACTGGTCAGTTTCCAGAATTTGGTGAAGGTAAATCTACACAAGCAATGCAGAAGAATTTTAGAGTTGCCAATCTTGTAAACAATAAATTAAGAGATACAAATCAAACTATCACAGATAGAGATGGTAACACTAGACCTGCAAACTTTTGGGATTTTATGAATGCAGAGTTTACAGTTGGTGATCTTAAAAAGTTTTTTATTGCAGAAGGTTTTACTACAACAGATGGACAAGCCAAAAAAGCAAAAAAGAAATACAAGAAAGGTGACATCATACCTAAAAATAAGAAGGTTGGTGATTTAATAACTAAAGCTGATATTGGTCTCACTGGTGAACTTACAGGATCAACAGTATATGGTTCTTTTTTATTAGGCCCTAAAATTGGACAAGGATTTTTTCAAAATCTTATGGGTAATTTTAAACCCATAACAATGGATATGTGGTTCATGAGAACTTGGGGAAGAATGACAGGAACTCTTGTTGGTAAAGAACCATCTAATAGATCTCGAAAATATGAAAAAGGTATGTACATAGCTGAAGGCTATAAGGTTGGCGACAGGATGCCACCGTTTGAAGAAAAAAAATTAGAGATAGTAGAAGAAATAAAAAAACTTCAATCAAATAAAGAAACAATAGAAAATGTAAACCCTGAAGATGTACAGTTTATTAGATCTATTGATACAGATATGTTTACAGATCCTGATAGGGAACAGGAAACATTTGATACTATTAGAGAAATAGAAGCAATCAATCAAAGATGGTACGATGTCAGCAGTGAGTTAGAAGGATTTGATTCTGATCAAAGACCACAACTATTTAGATCAAATGCTAATGCAATTATAAATGGATTAGCTACAATTGATTCACCAAGAAATGGCACTGACAGGCAGTGGATGCGAAGCACTATTGATAGATCTTTGGAATTACTAAGTGAGCAAGGTTTAAACTTGACTTCTGCTGATTTTCAAGCTTTAATCTGGTATCCTGAAAAGGATTTATTTAGATTAATGGGTGAAGGAACACCTGAACAATTACGAAACATATCATACAAGGAAGCATATGAGGGAGTTATAAAAGATGGAAAAGACTACAAATCTATACGAAGAAAAAAGGGAGGTGTATTCTCCGTTTCAGACGCTGGAGGAGGAGAATCCGTTGGAAGCACTACCAAAGGAAAGGGAGGAAGATCTAGCGGAAGCGATAGTGAAGCTGATGTCGAAAGGGCTTCAGTCAGAATCCAAGACTCAGACCTAAGTGATGTTAGTCGAAGGATACTAGAAAGTCCTGTTGACGCTCAAGGGTTATTACCAAAAGATCTACAAGGTTTTAAATTTCAAGTTTTAAAATACTTAGCTCCTTTTAATATATTTAATAAAAGAGTTAGAGAAAAATTTGTTGATGAATTTGTAAATGGTTTAGAGCCACTTGCAAGACGAGAACGTGCTGTTCGTAAAAAACTTATTGAAAAATTTCCTGATAAAGTAGATGAAATAAATAAATTACCGGGATCTCTCTTATCTTATGAAGAGGGTGCTTTTAAAGCTGTAGAGATGGCTCAACAGATGGCAGGTCGTGTTGAGATGATGGCTGAAAAAGGAGCTCCTGTTTTACAGTCTGATGGTTCTGTATTAATAGATCCAAATACAAAAGGATTGTTTGAAATATTTAGACCTATTGGACAAAGTAAAGACTATGTTCGTTTTCAAACATATGTATATGCTAAAAGATCACAAAGATTATTAAGCGAAGGTAGAGAAGCCTTAATGACAGAAGCAGATATTCGTGAGGGTTTAAGCTACGAGAACGATACGTTTAAAAAAGTGTTTGCAGACTACGAAGTTTTCAACAAAGCTATGATGAAGTTTATGGTAGACACTGGATCTATCACTCAAGATCAGGCAGATAAACTTACTAGCACTCATGACTACATTCCTTTTTATAGAATACAAGAAGAAGAAGTTTATGAAGGTGGTTTATTCGGCCAGATAAAAAAACCAAAACGTGGTGTTCTCGGAACTACCACAGCCTTTGATAAACCTGATCTTTACATAAAGAATGTAATGAAAGAGCTAAAGGGTGGTGAGCAAAAGATTGGTGATCTTTATACCAACGTATTTGCAAACGCTCAGTCCATTTTAAGTGCAGGCATGAAAAACGTAGCCATGCAGAAAACTGTTAAGATGATTGAGCAGGCAAAACAATTAGGATTATATGAAGATGTTCCTAAAAAACCATCCTTTATTACCAAAGCTGAAAGTAAGAATAATGAAAATCATTTTACCTACAGAGAGAACGGAGAAACAAAATTCTATGATGTAGGCGATGACCAAGATTTGTTGACTGCATTAAGAACATTTACTCCAATACAAATGCAGGGAATACTAAAGTTTATGCAGAACATCAGTAGAATGTTCAGATCATTAATTACAATAACTCCGGGATTTATGATTGCAAACTTTCTTAGAGGTGACATGGCAGGTGTTGTAACAGTAGATGCCAAGTTAGTTCCTGTCATTGATTCTATTAAAGGTTTAAGAAATGTATTTAATGACTCTGAAACAGCCTTAGAAATGAAAACGATTGGTGGTTTTGGTGGCTACACATTTGGAGAGGGAGCAGTAAACTTTTCAAATAAGATGAAAAAGTTTTACAGAAGACACGAAGGCTATGACATAGTTGACTCTCCTCAAAGAGTTTCTGATATGATATCCACACTTTTAGATAAAGTAAACTCAGTTGGTGAAACAACAGAACTTGCAACAAGAGAAGCTATATATAGAAAGTTAACTGAAGCAAAGGTTTCAAAGGCTGACGCTGCATACGAAGCTTTAAACTTAATTAACTTTAATAGAAGAGGTAATCCACAAGGTGCTGCAGCACAAACATTAGGCATACTTCTTCCATTAGTTCCTTTCTTAAATGCAAGAATACAAGGTCTTTACAGAACAGGAACAGCGTTGGGTGGCACTGAGTCAAACTATAAAGCGACTGCATTAAAAGGTATGACGCTTATGGGCATGAGTTTAGGACTGTATGCAATCATGAGCCAAGATGAAGATTGGGAGAAAGAACCTCTTTATAGAAAACTTAACTATTATATTATTTACGCAGGCGATAAAAAGTTTTTAATACCTAAACCTTTTGAGGTTGGAGCTATATTCTCAACTATACCTGAAGTGTTTTTAGATGGTATTAGACAGAGGGATGGCGAATATGTTAAAGATGCTGTCGTTCAATTGTTTTTAAATAACTTTGAATTTAATCCAATACCACAGGCTATATCTCCACTACTTGAGGTTGCTACAAATAAAGATTTTTTTAGAGGTAGAGAGCTTGAGTCACTTGGTCAAAGAGGACTGCCTACTGCACAAAGAGCTTACTCTACAACTTCACAGTTTGCACAACTAATGGGTGAAGCAACAGCAACAATGGGTATCAGTCCTATTGAGTTTGAACAGTTGGTTAATGGTTATTTAGGTTCTATGGGATCTCTTGTCTTGGCAGGAATGGACTCATTGTTAGGAATGACAGGTGCTGTTCCTAAAAAACCAACAGGATTATTTGGTGACAATGTTTTTTCTAAAGCAGCAGACTCTATAGGTCTAACAAGATTTTATAAACAAAAAGGTATGGCTGACCCTGCAAACAGATACCTTAGCCAGTTCTATGAATTAAAAAGAGAAGCTGATCAATTGTTGCGTGGTATAAATAACATGAGGGAACAAGGTAACTACGAAGATGCAATTGAAACTAGAAAACAAAACAGATCTTTGTTGGGTGCTAGATCAACATTAAATAAAATGTTTAATCAAATAAATGACATCAATGATAAAATACAAGGTGTAAGAACAAGAGACATTGATCCAAATAAAAAAGCAGAACAGATTAGACAATTGCTTACAAGAAGAAACCTAATAGCCAATAGGGTGAAACAAATAAAAGAAAGAATAAGGAAAGCGGCATGAGAAAAAAAGGTAGCATGAAAGGGTTCTCTATTAAGAGTGGAGATAAGAG
>CAACVD010001713.1_pt1 | contig 10456 bp, 13 predicted proteins | sample 2381771 | NCBI WGS metagenome assembly CAACVD01 (sample SAMEA5211965, study PRJEB30684) | marine metagenome | biome: Marine; feature: Epipelagic; material: Water | collected 2015-10-15 | depth 15 m | reverse complement strand
AGTTAGTTTACCATCACTCCAACCACCTGCTCCTAAAAATCCCGTCATTACCTCTTCATAAGGCCTTCGATATGGGTCTTTACCCATATCAATAATGGTAATTTTACCATCAAAATTGTTGTCTATTAATTTAGTAGCAGCGTTTACACCTGCTACTCCTGCTCCTACAATTACTACGTTTTTACTCATCTATAGTTTTAATTTTAACACATTAATATACGAACTTAAAATGGCGTCTCCAAATGAGACGCCACAGATATCTGTTTATTTTTTTAATCACGACAGGCTATGAATCTGTCTATATGTTTTTATTTTACTTACAGCATTTAGCATTACACCAACCTAAACATACTTTGTTGAATGTAATTTTACAAATTGCTATACAAATTTTTTCTTTCATTTTTAATCAAATGTTACATCAGCACTCCACTGAATATCACCATTAGATAATAATTCTAAATGAATGTCAGGATTACCTTCTAATACATCTTTACCACCTACTGAGTTTAAGTGGTTAGCTAAATCCATAAATACAGATCCTTCATCTCTTGAAGTAGCAGCATATTCTGCTTTTGTCCAAATATCAGATTGAAATCCTTCTTTTTCTACTACAGAATCATTAAACATTGCCTCTACATAATCTGCAATTTCAGATTCTTGAGGTATGCCCTCTTTTAATAGCCTTCCTTCAGCTAAATATTTTTTTAAATCAAAATTATCCATTTATTTTTATTTTTAAATCAGTTGTACCTTTTAATATTCGGTGTATTCTACCTTCTGTTATAAATATATGATCTCCCCTTACTAATTCAAAGGGTAATTCATTATCCATTTGTAATTCCCATCCCTTGCCTTCTAATACTTCAATTTCTCTATCTTCAGCGTCTTGATGCCAAACTAATTCTAGTTTATTTACATCTTTCGAAAACGTTCTTATATTACCTTTATTTGAGTATGGATTCATCAGGTTCCTACATCAGATATACTATACCATTTGTTTATACCTGTAGCTTGAAGTGTTCTAGCTTTACCTGCGGCTAATGCTACTACTTGTATATTTCCACTCCCATCATCAATATTATCAGGAGATGATCTTGTTATATTACATTGTGAACCATCATGTTGGTTTCTAATTACTAAAACTCTACCTGGAGAAGCAGATGATAAAGGAAGGTTAAGTGTAAATGTTGAAGCTGATGCTATAATCAAAGTATAATCAGTATCTTGAACTGTATATGGAGTATCAGAAGCTGTAAGGATTTTGATTCTATGAACCATAGAACCGGAAGCCATAATCTCTCCTGTTATTTCTACTCCAGGATCTGTTGTTTTAAATCTTTCACCATTATTATAGTTAATAGTTGAACCCGCATTCGCTACAAAAGTAGCTGAAGTTTTATTGGAGTTGTTTTTAAGAATAGTAGTATTACTTTGGACTTGAATATTACCTGTTCCAAAATCTGCTAAAATACTATTGTTACCATCATGATAAACCATCATATCAGAGTTATCACCAAAGGATGCTACAGAATTATCTCTAAATATGATACTAGAAGAACTTCCTGATAGGGTTAAACTACCAGTCATTGTAGAATTTCCTTCAAAATTTTGCCCTACTGAAAATCTATTAGCTGAACCTGTAAAAGCTACTCCTTTATGAGAAAGTGATCCTGATAATACTTCTTCAGCATCTAATTTTGTTTTAACTAAAGAATCAGTATAACCAACTTTGGCATTGTTGGTTGATACATTTGATTCTAAAGTATCTAAATCTACAGCTTGTGTTACAGTTAAAAATCCTACTTTTGTAGCATCACCACTTGGATAGGAGTTTTTAGCATTATTTGTAGTTACATTAGTTTCTAACGTGTCTAAATCCACTGCTTGAGTAACTGTGAGGTTACCAACTTTTGTAGCATCTCCTGTTGGGTAGGAGTTTTTAGCATTGTTAGTTGATACATTTGATTCTAAAGTATCTAAATCTACAGCTTGTGTAACTGTAAGATGGCCTACTTTAGTAGCATCCCCACTTGGATAGGAGTTTTTAGCATTGTTAGCTGTTATATTACTAGCTTGTGTACCAGTAATAGTTGTGGGTTGGTTTTGAATAGAGCTATAGTCAACTTGAGCTGAGGAAGATATTAATCCAGAACTATTTTTTACAAAGGATGATACATCATTTATAGTTGTACGTTTTGTAGTTCCACCTTGCACATCAGCTAATATCTCTGCTCCTGTTAGGGTAGTAGATGCTGGTAACTGGGAAATCTTTAAGTTTGCCATTTTATAATATTATTTTATCACTATCTTCTAATAATAAGAAATCACCACCTTCTAATAGTAGGAATAAATCTGAACTTGGTTCAGAAGAAGTTGATTCTGCTACTGGTTGGGGTCCTTTCTTGTGTCCTTCTAACCAATTCATATAAGCATTACGTTCATATGTAAGCTCATTTATATATAGGTTATATTTTCTAACTTGTTCGTTTAAGGGTAGGGGTTTTACACTAGGCAGTTCTGTAAACCTTTGCCAGCTTATTTCATTAAATATATCAATCTTAAACTTAAACATTCTTTATTATTATATGTTATAAATATACATTTTTCTTTTTAATCCTAAAAGGATTTATTTTTTTTACCAGAAAGTATTCATTCGAGCTCCTAACCCTAATGCTGGAGCGTAACGAGGTAGGTTACATGACCAGTAACCAGCTTTTGTTCTGTCTTTTTTATTTTTGCAGTTATGTCTAGCTGCAAAGGCATTTCTAGCTTTTTTATTTCTTATTTTAGCTTTTAATCCACCTGACCCAAATGATACTTTTTTAATCTTTTTAGTTTTAGGATCTCTTACATAAACATAATATGCTTTTGAACCACCACGTTTTGGTTTGTTTAGTGATACCTCTTTACCTCTAAATTCAGCTTCTTCAATTTCTTCTTCATTTAGTTTGAATCCTCTAATTTCATCATCTGTAAGTTCTCTACCTAAAGCTTTTTCAAAGGCTTTAATCATTCCTATTTCAGTACTAGCTCCTCTTTTAAGTTGCTTAATAACTCTAATTAGTTCTTCTTTTGAAAAATCATAATCAACTACAACTTCATTTAACATAGGCAAATCTAAAGGTACAGCTTCACCTTTATATATTCCAAATTCACCTAAATGTGTTTTTATTAACCCTTCATCTTCCTCACATAAATCAATTATATTTCTAGAATACATTTTTCTAGCTTCTTTAATTAAAGCTAAATGGGCATCTGAACCAATACGATATACTGTTTCAAATAAAGGTATTTTTTTATCTATATGGTATTGTAAACCTTCAGATAGTAAAGATTTTACTTTACCTTCAGTAAGTAAAGGGCCTTTTATTGTTTCACAAGTATTACATCCACACTTACACATATTATGACATTATTTCGTTATACGACATTTCCCTAGCGTTAGCTGATATGTTACCCATTTTGGAAGGTACAATCCTAAAATCTAAACCTGTAGATGTACCAATATGTTGGGCAATATAAAATACAGGATCCATTTGATCTTTTTCAAGTTCATCTAAATCCTTATAGATGTGAGAAGCTTTAGCTGTGATTGTATCACCATCTAAAGAAAAATCTTCAACATCCCAAGTTTTACTAACTATAATAGTTTTTGGTTTTTCAGGACCAAATACCCAACTTTCAACATCATCAGTTGGAAAGTCAGGAATAATCACTTTAGTAATCCTTTCATCTGTTGATGGGTCAAACATTAAATATTTTTTAGGAGCATCTGGGTTTGGTTTTAGGGATAGTGTTTTTAAATCCCCTTTTAAAGCTTTATCAATAAGTGTTTGAATAAAGTCTTTGTAAGCTGTCATTACTGATGCCCATCTAAACCCACCGTCTTGTTTTAAGGATATGTTTGATTTCAAATCCCCATCAGAATAAAACTGAGCATCTGATTTATCTCCTACACCTGCTCCAGCTTGAGAAGAATCTACAACCTTAGTTATACCATCATATGAAAAGTTATTTTTTGGAGATGTCAAAACAATCTTAGCTGATTCACCTGCTTGAGCTATTAGATTATTTAAAGTTTCTATAAAAACAGCTTCATTTTTCTTACCTGCTCCTCCTGGTGGTTGAGAACTTACAACAATATTTACTTTACCAAACTCTTCTGTATCAAAAGAATACATATTGAATGAGTTAGATGGATTTGGTCTTTTACGTGGTGCTAAAATTTCAACTTCAGTTTCTTTTCCAAATACTTCTTTAAAAATATCTTCAAAAAAACTAGTTTCTTTTTTACCTACAAGTCCTAATCTATTAGGTTTAGATTTACCTTGAAATAAATCATATTTTTTACCTACAGTATCTATTATTTTTTTAACTGCTTTAATAGTTTGAGCTTTATTATCTACTTCTTCAGTTAAGGATATTTCTTCCTCTATAATGTCATTTAATATAGATTCAAGAAGTAAAACATCCTGCTCATTATTCATGTCAGGATATCCTTTTTCAAACTTATATGAAAACTTCTTAAAAAATGTATCAAATATATTCATTATACTTCTTCAGTTTCCGTTTCTGTTTCAGTTTCTATACTTTCAGCACCATCAATATCAGCTCCAGTGCCTATTGCCGTTTCTCCACCATGAGCTAGAATACGAGATATAGCTTTAGCACACATCTCTTCTTCATCAAGGTTTAATAGATAATATTTTTTGCCTGATACTTTAGCTATCCAACTTCTAGGATCAAATATAAGAAGGAAGTTTTCACCATTCAACAGATTTATACGGAAAGTTGAAGGGCGGGGAGCTACCCAATCTACTGATTCTAAGAATTTATCAAAATCAACTGTGAGTAAATCTATTATAACTGCTTTAAGTTCAGGAAATTTAACTAATTCATCATATGCTATAGCAGCATCGTCTCCTTTACCTCTTTCTTTATATACTTGTTTAGCAAGTATTTTTATTTTTTCTTTGAGTTCTGAAGCTGTCATTATTTTGAGGATTTTTTACCTAGTACTTCTTTAACGTGTTTTTGAATAAGGTGTTTTAAAGGTAATTCAAATTTAGTATCAGCATCTATTTCAATTTTTGCTTCATCCATATTACCAACTCCTGATACTGGGCCTCTTTTAGCATAATAATCTTGTTGAGCAGCCGCTTCTCTACTTAAACCACCCATTACATGATCAACTGCGTCTTTTAATCCTTTAGCTGAAATAGGGGTTGGTGAATAATTACCATCTACCATATAAGAATCCATTCCTGCTTTGGCTAATCTACTTGTTTCTCTCATTCCAGCTTTTGTAGCCTCTTCTTGATCAATTCTATAGCCACCCATTTGTCTAATTTGGAACTGATCTTTATCTTTATCGTAATCAAATATTACATATTGATCTTTTCCAGATGGTTCTCTTTTAACAATGTAGCTATCATCACTATGGAAATGATCATCTACTACATATTTAGTGTTAAAATAATCAAATAATTGACCACCATCCATTTCTTCGTTTAAGTAGTCTTTATCATACATTCTACGTTGCATGTAATCTGTTGGTCTAGTATCATCATCAAATTTAAGATTAGCTATAACATCAGCATAATCTACCATTTTACCACTATCAACAAACTCTACTTTCCATTCAGTTTCAGGACCATGCATATGGACTACTACTGCTTTACCAGCATAAGTACCAGGTTTCATTTCATTTTCTGGTGGGTTCTTTTTGAGTTTCATTTCCTTTACTTTTTCATAAGCTGAACCAAATGGGGACGCTTTACCTTTATGCTTTTTTTGAGATTTAGGATCTATGTTTTCTTTCATTCCAGCTAAATCCTTAAATACATCAACATGTCCTTTTAAATATTCAAGTTTATCAGCATCAATACCTAAATCTCTAGATAGGTTGATGATTTTGGATGCTAAGTTTTCAGCTGCCATAACATGTCTTTCATCAGCTTTATTTGCTTTTAAAACTGCTTTTTCTAGCTCAAATAATCTATCATGTTCATAAGTCCACTCACCTAATTCCTCAGCTGTTTTTCCACTAGCTAATAACTCATCTCTTAGTGCTGTTGCTTTTGGACAAATGTCAAAATGTTTTGGAGTTGTGTAAACACTATAGTTTACTTCATTCAACATATTATCTATTTTAGCTACACTTTCTTCACCATCTAAATAGTGTTTAGCTTTAACTAAATAGTCTTTAGCTGTTATGATTTTAGATTGCCACCAATGTGGGAAATCTACTTCTCCCATCCCATCATATTTATCTACCATTTTATATAGTCCAGTAGCATATTTAGCTATTCTATATAAATCTTTTTTAAGCATATGAGGTTCGTTGTCTTGATGTCCTACATCTAGATCCCCTTCATAAATCTCACCATCTTCACCAGTTAGTTCTTGATAGTAGCTTTGTAAGGTTTGATCGTATTTATTATCACTAAATCCAAAATTAAATGCTCCATATCTATCTAAACGGTCAGCTTCATTTGGATCAATGTCTTGTACAATATTACGAGCTTCCTCACTTTTAGCTTCTAAATCTTTGAGGAAATATCCTAAATCTTCAATAGCTCCATCTTTATCATATTCCTTAATATCTTTTTTACCTTCATTCATATCATAATCACGAAGTTGTCTACGAATTTTATATATACGGTCTTCAATTTTATTTAATTCATCACCATATCTATCAGCAATTGGCCCTCCTTCTGGTTCAGCTTCTTGCTCCATATCTCTAAATAATCTGTCTCTACTATCTTCTAATTGAGATAACATTAATCTCAAATCCATAGCTTCTTCGTAGTCAATTCCACCTCTAGATGGTTCTGGTTGGGATGGTTTAGATTTAAGTGCTCTAAGCTTCATAGCATATTCACTATTATCTATTTCATTAACATCTAAAATTTCATCAATTTTAGCTACTTTTTCATCTAAAGATTCATGGAAAGCATCAACACCAAATTCAATTTTAATTTCATTAATTGCTATTTCTGCAGCTTCTAATTCATCCATACCTGCAGTACTAGCAAGGTTTCTGATGCTTTGGAATACTTCGTTTAAATCTGGGTTATTGATTTCTTTGATATCATTTTTAATTGTTACAGGGTGCATTTTACCACTACCTTTAGGAAACTCAAATTCTTTTTTACCAGCATCTCTTGCTGCATCAGCAGCTAAAACAAAAGGGGATGCCTCTTGAACTGTAAGAGCATCCTGGATTAGTTCTTTAAGTTTTTCTAAGTTCATGTTTTCAACTTTTTTCTTTGCTTGTTTAGTAGCTATACCATACATAACTTTTTCCGCATCTGCACCATACTTTTTAACTAGAGCTCGTTTGTTTTTCAACAAACCTTTTAGAGCGATTTTTCTTTGCTCTAGTTCGTTTTCGGTGAGTTTGCGCTCGTTTAGCATTTTATCTTTCTACTACGTGTGTTCTAGTAAAGAAAGTAATCGAGTTGCCGATTTGATCAGCTAGTTTTTCATCTCCAATAGCTACAGCATTATCATAAGCAACTTTTAAGCTATCTTGGATTTCTTGTTCATCTTGAGATAGACCAGCTGGAGAAGAAGTTGGTTCTTCAACATCCATATCCATTTCCACTTCTTCTTCATCTTCAACTTCAACTTCTTCCTCATCTTCTTGTTCACTAAGGATAGAAAGAATATCTTCTTTGATTTTAGCTTTAAGTTCAGATACTTTTATTTTAGTTGAAGTTTCTTCAGTAACTTCCTCCTCAGCTACTTCCACATTTTCTTCCATTTCAACATCATCCTCTTCATATTTAGAGTGAGTGTGTGATTCAGAAGTTAATACTTTAAGTTCGTTTACTGGAATCTTTTCTACTATTTCACCACTTTTAAACATTACATCATAGTGGGTTACTTCAGCATTACCATCAGTAGTTTCTACTAATGTATGTCTTCCTTCTAGACATAGACCATACCCATGAGACTCATGCATTACATGAGCAGCACAGTCGTGGGTATATCCTGGGGCTGATTCTTCTACTTTTTCTTCAATCTCTTGAGATTCAGTAAGAAGTTTTTCCTCTTTTACTTCTTTTTGAAGTAAGGGGTTATTTCTTAAATAATTTTGATAGTTAAAATCGCTCATTATAGTATATTTTTATTTATAAATATTGGGAGAGTGTTAGTTATTGCGTCTTCCTTCACTAGATCTACGGTTAGTGTTATTAGAAGAGTAGTTTCTATTTTCGTTATTAGCTCTACCTCTTGGAGTAGATATATAAACTTTAGTTTTGGGTTTAGGAGTATATTTTTTAGGTGGAATATAAGTTTTATATCTATAAGGGACACCATAAGAGAAATTATAGTATCTATTAGGATAATTCCAACTATTTAATCTCCAATCATTGTATAGATAATATCTAGTATAGACATTATATTTTTGAGTTTGTAGTTCATAAGGTGATACTTGTATTGTATCTCCACTTTTGGTTACAGCTAAAATAGTATCAATATCATTAGAATATGAAGCAAAATCATAAGAACCACAAGAAACAATAAGTGGTAAAAATATAAAAAGTATAAACTTTTTCATTGATTACTTAGTTTTACCCCAAGATTTTCCTTTACCTTTATCTTTACATTTTGAAGGAGTAGGTCTACAAGAAGGGTATTTAGCTCGTTTTTCACCTTTTTTCCTCCCACAAGGTTTACACTTTAATCTACCTGTTTTTTTATCTTTACGACAAGTATTACAATCTACCCATCCACCTTCTTTTCCTGATGCTCCTTGTCTTTTAAACCACTTATGAAGTGATTCATCTTCTAAAATAGTTTCTTGGATTACTTCTTTTAAGTCTTTCCAAATATTTCCTTTACGACATCTAACTACTGCTCCTGATTTGTAAGCAGAAGGTTTTTTAAACTTACGATCTGCTATCCTTAGACAACGATCACGTTTTTTCTTTTTCTCTAAAAGTAGTTCTTTAAGTGTAGCCATTTTTAACTTACATCTATTTCCCCTACATTAACATCAATACCTAACCCTTTCATATACTTTACTACTTTATCTGCATGTTGATCAGTATCAATATCAAATCCTGTAGCATCTATGATTAGTTGTTTAATACTATCTAAATCAGATCCCCTTTGTTTTTCACCATTTACTTTGATAGAGTAAAGATCACCATTAGTAGTGTAAAGCATTTCTATTTCCTCTACTTTATCATTCCATCCCTCATTAATATCCTCCTCAATAAAATCAGCTAGAGCAACTCTAATAGTACCAGTTAAATACCCATCCTTAGGAATATCAAAGTTTTTTGCTATAGCTGAGGATACAGCATCTACCATTTTATCTTGTTTGCTAATAGTATCTGCTACTCCTTCTTTTAAGTATCTATTTTTATTCCAAGCGTAAATATCAAAGTTATCCATAGTTGTAATGTGTGATATATTATAAATATATAAGTTTATGTTTTAAGTGACTCTAGATATTCCACAGCTTCTTTAACATATTCCTCAACTTTATCCTTATTAACTTTACCTACCCACTTTTCTACTTCTCCTGATTCCGATACAAAACCATCATTAGATTCTTTTAGTCTTTCTTCTATGTAGATTTTAAACTCTTTAATACGATTATCAATCTCATTGTTTTTGATATTACGTTCATATTCTTCCCACTTACCTTCTTTTCTTAGTTGAACTTCCATATCAATAACACAATCAAAACATTTTTTATGGATACGATAAAAAGGTTTATCATTACGTTTTTTCATTACCTTACCACAGCATGGACAAAATAGTGGCATATTATGTGCTTTCTTAGCTTTATCTAATTTAGTAATGTTTTGTTTAATACCATCCTTAATAGTCCAAGTACGACCATCACTTTCCCAAACATCACCTTCTTTGTAAAAAGTATCTGCTTTAGAAAAACCAACACTAGAACGTGTTTTTTCTCCTTGTTTACCTTGAATAAGGTTTCTTAGTCTTTGGACATCTTTTTCTCTAAAGTCCCGTTTAAGTACATTATCTTTCATAACCCCATTTTAGCCAGATCATTTAATACTTGGCTTATATTTTTATACACTATACCTGTCCCCCCAGCTGCATTCCATCTTCCAATAGTATCAGCTCTATCATCTATTAAAATATCAGTTTTAGATAGTTGAGGTTTTATTTCATGTTTTTCCTTAGCTTTCTTAAAGTTTATCCTTGGCTTACCTCCTAAAATATCACTATGATTCCTTACCCAAAGTATTTTACCTAAATATGATTGTTTTTTAGCTGAGGGAGAAGTTAATAACTCATAGTTATATTTTTTAACTGCATTTACTAAATCAGCTGCCCCAGGCATAGGTTCAATACCTACCCAAAACTTTACTTTGTGTTCTTCATCTATAAAATCCCAAAACTTATTTTTACCATATTTTGATTCAAATGCTTCAGGACTCATTCCTGATAGATCTGTAAAACG
>CAACVD010001712.1_pt1 | contig 10459 bp, 15 predicted proteins | sample 2381771 | NCBI WGS metagenome assembly CAACVD01 (sample SAMEA5211965, study PRJEB30684) | marine metagenome | biome: Marine; feature: Epipelagic; material: Water | collected 2015-10-15 | depth 15 m | reverse complement strand
TGGTGCCCGAAAGCGGCCAAGCACCGCAAAGCGTGAAGCGCGCTATGGGCGGCATGGGTGGATCGGTTAACATTATAGTCAATGCTCAGGTCGTGGAGCAAAACGCAGTCGATGAATTGGTGCGACAGATTGAGCGTAGATTCAGAACATTCGGGCAAAGTACATCGCCTGTTTTGATCTTGAGTTCTAGCTGTCCGATCTGTGCTGTGTCGTGTCGATAAATGTACATTGGTTTCTCCTGTTTGGTTTTTTGATTATTGATGGTGATTACTCTGTTACTGGTTTCATTCTTTGGTCGAATTCAGCCCAACAATCCTCCTCTGTTTCAATGTAAGCTGCTCTCATAGTTTTGAAGCTTCGAGTTTTAAAAGAGCCGATGTATTCTTTTTCTCCGTCCTCAAAGAGTGCAGTTTTAGTTGAAGGGTTATAAAAGCCGATAAATCCTAAGCATACAATTCTGATAAGATGTTCATTTTCATTTGTTGCATCTGTTGCGTCTGCTTCTTGTGTTGCTTCCAAGCTTAGATAAAAATCTCTAAACTGTTCAATCATAAATGAAGGGACATCAATGTCTAGCTTTCCGTCTTCCCAAACAACAAATTTATTTTGTGGATTATAAAGCCCGAAACAATACCCCCATCTATCTTCAAAAGCTATATTGATGGTGTATCCGTTTTCGTTTGCGTTTTGGTATGTAAGCATTTTGTTCTCCTTGGAGGGCTGATGGTTTATATTTGTTCGCCCCCACACTTTTATTATTAACTCTAATTTTATAGATTGCAAATTTATATCTAATCTTTTTGAATTTTAATAAAAAAAGATCCGTCTGAGTTACATCAAATACAGTAATTTTTGAGCGTGATTTTGCTCATTATGCAAGCCCTCCGCACATCGGTTTTTAGGCAAAAAAGGTCGGCTATTTTTTAGAGCGATTTTTTCGTCTTTTTTATTCGATATTGTGATGCTTTTTATGGCAGCTGCTGCACAATACACACAGATCCTCTAGCTCTTCCCTGCCCAATCTCTCGTAGCTGTTGTGGTGTACTTCGAGACGGGTTTGAGCCTGTGAACAAAGCTGACAACGATAACCGGCCCTTTTTAATGCAATTTTGCGTCTTTTTTTCCAGCTTCCGCTGTTGAGGTATGCCGCATATCCTTGCTTGTCGATCGTGTCAGGCAAGTGATCGACCTCTTCCCAATCAAGCAGAAAGGCCTTGTGTGCTCGGATTCTGTCCTTGTTGCTGCATATGTCGCACTGCTGATCATACTCGGCGCTCCTGCTGGTCTTGCGAGCTGTGTAGTCGCTGCCACAGGTGACACATTGCGCCATAAAGCAAAGCGGGCCAGATATAGCGCTTAGCTGTTTGGCGCTCTTGCCTGTTAACTGTTGGATCGTCGTTGCGTTGAGGTTGCTGTGCCAGTAGAGAAACCTGACCAGCTCGCTCTTTTGATCGTCGTCAGCGCCTTGTAGGAAGGTAGAACAGGCATCATCTAGCTGCTTTATGCTCTCCTCTTTAAGCTCTTTAAGATATTGGATATTACCTGTAAGCATTTCCATCATGCGCAGGGTTTCAACGATACGAAATTGTGGGGGTCTTTTGGTCATGGGCTGTTCTCTCTAAAAAGGGTGAGTATATCTTTTTCGTGGTTGGGCAGGTGTTCTGCTAGTGGTTTGTAGGTGCTTCTTTTAAATCCCTCGTTCCACCATTTGCGATCAGGACACACTTGAAGCTTCATAGGGATCCGCTCCTCGTGCCTCGTTTGATGCCATACCTCTGTAATAAGGTTGTCTCTTTGAGCTAGGATCTCAAGTAAGACATCAAGCTTGTGTACTCCTAAATTCTCTTTTTTGCGGCCTGCCTCGCAAGAGCAGCTGGCGTAGACTTGCGTCATTCTTGGTGCCTGTTTGACTCGCTCCCAGTAATGCACCAGCCTCAAACCACCGTCACAAAGCTCACAGTCTGCATAAGTGGTTTTGAGCTTGCTGTTTCCAATAAAGCCCCTCATAGCTTTGACGATCTTGCCTGCTGGCGGTGGAAAGTCTGCGAGGCTCTCAGCGATGTATTTTGCAGCAGCTTTGGTGATTGCCTCCGGCTTTGTCTCTTTAAAGGAGGATCTCAGGATAACCTCCATTTGTGTAAGCCATAGGTCATTGGTGCGCAGTATTGACCAGTTTGTCTGTAGCATAGAGGCGGCATGGTTGCACGCTCTCACATGGTCGGGTGTTCCGTATCTGTATTGGTCTCTCATGGTAGCTCCTGTGTTAAAAGTCTGAATCGAAATAAGAAGAAAAATCTACTATATTATCATGTTTATTATTTTGTTTATATATGTAGCTATCCTCAGACATGTTTGAGGCTGCTGATTTACTCACCATGTTGAGATTTCTATTGTCCTCAGACATGTTTGAGGCTTTTGAGGACGCATCACGAACAATCACAAGCTCAATGATTGCGGGTCGTCCTAGCTGCCTCGTTACTGTTAGGGTGTTTGGAAAGCGCTTTTTAAGGAGTGCGATCCCCCTTCCTATCGTGGCCCTGCTGATCCCTGACATCTTGCCCATTTGAGCTTGTGAGACGGTGCATTTTGTTGTGATGTGCTTGCTGCTCATATGGAGATAGCTGCAATATCTCAGAGCGAGATAGGCTTTGATCTCAGCTTGTTTCATTTGTGCTATATGGCGCAGGTCTTCGGCGAAAAGCCGAGCATGCTTTGTTTGCTTGGACATCTAATGTCCTCCTGTTGTTATGTTGGTGTGATACCATTCTATAACCAGCAGGTTTATAACGCAAGGATTTATTATGAAATACTGTTTTTTTGACACAGAAACCACCGGCCTCAAGCCTGATAGACACGAGCTGATCAGCTTTGCTATAATCTTACACAAAGATGATAAAGAGATCTACAGGACACACCAAAAAATCACACCTTTAAGGCTCAACGAGGCCGATCCAGAGGCCCTGAAAGTCAACGGGTACACATATGAGGGCTGGAAAAATAGCGTGCACTCAAGCAAGGCTGCGCTCTGGCTAAGGGACTTCTTCGATCAGCGGCCTGATATGGTGATTGTGGGGCATAACCCGCTCTTTGATATTGAGTTTGTTAAAGCTCTTGTTTGCCCCAGATACACTAATTTTAAGATGAAAAATCGATACATAGACACAAAGCATCTAGCGCTAGCTTCGTTGTTTCCACTGGGTCTTAAGAGCTGCCGACTCGATGAGATCAGGCGCTTTCTTGGCTGGTCGCTTGAAGGAGCACATGATGCGCTTGTGGATACTGAGCATGTGCGGGATCTGTTTTATCTTTGTCGTCGTGATCTTAAAAAATTAGAGTGGAAATTCTCGCCGGATGGGATAGAGTACACCTGAGCAGGGTGGTGCCTGCTTGGATCGGTTTTTGTGCCGGTTCTCCTGTTGTGGGGCTTCATTAAGTCCCTGAGGGCGGCGTTTGCTGCCCTCTAAACTTTTTGTTATTGGTAGAGCACACCATGACAACAGGAGCTATATTATGCGCATGGATAAAGGACGATCTACAACAACAGTAACCGGCATAGGGACAGCCTACGACGCATCAAAAGGCATCGAGGTCGACCTGAATTATTCGCCCCGTACAGCTGTATATTTGGCTAAGGTCTCGCTTGTTCAGATTTTTCTTAGCAATTTGAGCGATGCAAGCACGCCGACAAAGCTAACGATCTCAATCAGTGAGGATGCAGCGGGCAACAACTTCTTTTTAACTGATACCCAAAGCACGATCCAGGCAGGAATAACCACAACGACAGAAGGAACAGCGCTCTATATGCTCGATGTGATTGTGACAATGAGCAACGACCTAACAGATAAATGTTATGTGTTCTTTAAAGTCGATCAGGGATCTTGTGATGTTGAGAAAGTGACGATCACTTGGGAGGCCCCATGAGCATCGCGCGGACTTTTGATAATGAAGGCGGCACAAGTGGCGGCGGTGGTGGTGCTGCTGGTACGCAAAAAACGCAGGATTTTAGTAGCGAATTGAACGGGTCAAAGACGAGCTTTGTCATTTCGGAAAATTTTAGCTCAAACTCCGTTAGAGTTTATTATAATGGTGTCAGACAAAGCGGTTCATCTGTGTCAGAAACAGCGAGCGGGTTCACGATCTCGTTTGCTGCTCCTGTATCGGGTGAGAGCTTGATCGCCGATTATAATTCAACCTCATAGGAGCTAAATATGGCTATTCAAATCAGAAGTAATCAGATCGCTGATGCGCAGGTAGGCGCGGCGAAACTGGATCTATCATCGGGCACGTTCAATTTTGCCTCAGCTACCGTACAAGTGGCGACACCATCAGCAGATGCACAGGTCGCCAACAAAGGGTATGTGGACTCTGTTGCTCAGGGTCTTGATGTTAAAGACTCGTGCAAGGTCGCCACAACCGCAAACATCACGCTTAGCGGGACTCAAACCATAGACGGGATCGCTGTTGCGGCGGACGATAGAGTACTGGTCAAGAACCAGAGCACCGCCTCTGAAAATGGGCTTTATTTGTGTAAGGCTGGCGCATGGTCAAGAACAGACGATCTTGCAGCTGGCGTGGATGCTGCGGGCGTTTTCGTCTTTATTGAGCAGGGATCAACACAGGCAGACGCTGGATTTGTTTGCACCAGTGACAAAGGCGCTGCTGTAGTTGGCACAAACCCCTTAGCTTTCACTCAGTTTTCAGGCGCTGGGTCAGTAGAGGCTGGTAATGGTTTAAGCCGCTCAGGCTCGACTTTAAGCGTCAATCTTGACGGATCGACCTTGGCAGTATCTGGATCAGGTGTAAAGGTTGCTGACGGTGGAATATCTGATGCTCAGATCTCAAACAGTGCAGCAATTGCAGTATCTAAGCTTGCGGCTTCTTCTGTCACCTTGGGCGGGGTAACTGTCTCTTTGGGTGGTTCAGATGCGACACCGGCCTTTAATTTGCAAGATTCGACCGGTTACCCTACAAGTTCTTTAACTGGGTCTATAAGCAATTCACAACTTAGTGGTAGCATAAGTGAGGATAAATTAGCAGGGTCGATCTCAAATGGAAAACTTGCTAATTCAAGCATTTCGATCGGTGGTGTAACTTTGGCGCTTGGTTCGAGCGATGCCACACCTGCGCTAGATCTCGCTGATGCAACCAACTATCCTGCTAGCTCTCTGGTCGGGCAGATAAGCAATTCACAACTTAGTGGTAGCATTGCGAATTCAAAACTTGCAAATTCTAGCATTTCGATCGGTGGTGTAACTTTGGCCTTGGGTGGCTCAGATGCGACCCCAGCGCTGGATTTGGCCGATGCAACGAATTATCCAACTAGCTCTCTGGTCGGGCAGATAACGAACTCACAACTTAGCGGCAGCATAAGCGCAGATAAATTGGCGGGCAGTATTCCAGACTCAGCTCTGCTTAATATCAGCGCTGCTAACAAAGTTCAAGGATCAGCAGTTCAGCTTAAGGCTTCTGGATCTGGTATTGCCAACGACTCAGGACTCAAGATCAACACTGATGGATCTACCGTTCAGGTCAATGGATCAGGAACGCTTGAAGTCAAAGACAATGGCGTTACAGCTGCTAAAGTTAGCTTTGCTCCACAGATCGACTTTTTCAGCCCTAATGGATCAACTCAAAACTTTGATCTTGGGAACACGATCCCCTCTGGATTTGAAGGCATGATGGTGTTCAGAAACGGTGTTGCACTCAAGCAAGTCGCCTCTTCGCCTGCTGATGTTGACGAATTCGCTTTAAACCGTACTGGTGGAAGCGGTGGTGTTAGCCGAATCGAGCTGGGTGCTTCTCCTGCCTCATCCGATACATTAAATTGTTTTTACATATCTTAAAAAGTGTGTTAAACACTACAAACATCTGTATGATAATGCTTAATGGTTTGTAGTTTCGGACAACCAAGGCCCTCAGAAATGGGGGCCTTTTTTATGCCTCTGGTATGTCTTTGTGGCCTAGGTGCATCAGCGCAAGCTTGGCTTTAACCTCACTTAAGATGCTGCTGTATGTTCGCACAACTGCGGCCTCAGAAACCTTTGCATTGTGGCTTTGTATCGCTAGACAATAGAGTAGAGCGACAACGATTTGAGACTCATCTATTTTTTCCTGCTCTTTTAAGTAAAAGCATAAGAAATTCAGCATCTTAGCTGATCGTTCGTGCTCTTCTTTTTTAAGCATTTTGACGGTCGAGTAATTGATTTAGTTTGGAAACGATCTTTTCTATTGATTTTTGCGTTTCTTTCTGTGCCTCGTCCCGCTCAGATTCGACCTTTTCAACCACTGATCGCCAACGCTCGATTATTTCACGCTCTCGATCTTCCATTTTATGCAGCAAAGCTTCTCTTTCTGCAAGCCCTTTCTGATTGATCTGTTCGACCCGCTCCATGAACTCACCTTGCAGCGTGTCGAGGCGCTTCTGCCCTTCTCGCTGTGTGTAGATTGCATAGATCGCAAGTACACCCAGCGGGCCAGCATTAAGGAGAATATCATAAACGATCTCCATTACGGAATCCGCTGCTTAATGTCGTCAATGTCTCGACCAATCTGATCAACCTTGCCCGCTAAGCTCAGCATTGTCTCGCGATACATGGATCGATCTTCTCGGTGCTCATTAAGTGACTGATCGATCAGCACCTTATAATGACGCATCACGATCAGCAACATAATCACAGCTAAAACCAAAGCGCCAAACTGCCCAGTAATTCCTTCGATAATTTGCTCAGTACTCATGGCGGAATTATAGCTCAGATTTTGCTTGTTGTATTAATTTAGGTATAGCTGATCGCAAAATATTACTTACAACCTCGACAGCTTCTCTTTTGGTTATGACTTCGCCTTGAGCACTGTCAGGAGCACGAACACGCTCTAGCTCTTCTGGCAGCTGGGCCAGCTCTTGAGCGAGCATTCTGATCATAGTCCATCTGAGCTTAGACACTGGATCGAGGCTGTTGCGAGCAAGCAGTGCGCCCTCTAATCTAGGCGCAAGCTCGCAGATGAAATCGATAAGCATCTTCCAAACCTCGGCGCGTGTGACCTTGCGCCCTCCGTCACTGTCCTCGCTTTGGCTGTGTTGAAGGTCGCTGTAAACATCCATGAGCTCTTCGACGAAGATGTGAACCAGCTTTAACTTGTTGATTTTCATATCAAATTCCCAATTCTAAAAAAGTTTAATAATTACTTACAAATATTGGCCCTCTAAAACCGTAAGACTGAACTTTGAACCGCGCCCGTTCTTCTTCTGCTTGTAACAAAGCTCCATGAATTCAGCAAATCCGGTCTGTAGCACACAGCACCCAGCGCTCCATTTGTTCACCAAGGCAGATCGATCGCCTTTGCTCGCTCTGTGGATCTGGATTGCTGTAGCTTCACCGTCGTTGTATTCGTCCAGCTCGAGGTTCCGATTTGAGTCCCGCCACACATCGATCTTCTTTGCTTGCACGAGACAAGGATATTCTCCTTTGTGAGATCCAAAAGTGAACGCTGATCTGTATTGGTGCGGGTGCTTCAGGTGTGCTGTGCCGCCTTTGCGCATGGGGTTTTCCATCCAGTGCGCACCAGCGTCAAGTGTACAAGGGAAGACATATTCATGCCATTTTCCATTATGATGGTGAATCACATGAAGCAGGTCGTCAAACTCGTTTATTCTTGGCATGGGGTTTCTACACCCTATGATATTCAGATCGTAGCTTGCTTGGAAGGTTACAAAGCCCTCTAGCTCGGCAGCAGTTAAAGCGGGCGGTTTGTCTAGGTGTATGCGTAGCATGTTAGGCCTCTGTGTCTGTTGTTTGTTTGGTTTTGCGGCTGGGTATGCACAAAGTAAGCGAGCACCGCTGTGTATCAAAGTTGAAATCGCAAGCTGTCACCATGGCCCGTTTTCCTCTAAAGGTTCGATTCTGTGACTCAAGAAGGCCATATAAATAACGAGAAGAAATTTCAATAATATCACCAGCAACCAGGCCCGCAAACTTAAGCGAGACCCGCAAAACCAGCCTTTCAGATATGTAAAGATCCCATCTCCTCATGCGCCTCAAGTCACCGAGCGCCATTGTTTCTGAATTATCAGCCCCGCCTCTATCATGCAAGTAATACAAGTTGTTATCTCTTTGGACAGTGGCGAGTGCTGGCAAGGTGTCAACACGATCCCCGTCATAAACCCCGCCTGAAAACTTGCCCGATCCAGCTTGGTTGTACACGATGCGAGTAGTGCGATAAATGTTTGTGATGTCAGGGTTAAAAAAGTCGTGACTCAATATCTCAATAATGTCTTGATCGCCTATTTGCGCAACAGGAGCACCCCCGCTGATCTCGCTGTCGACCTCATCAGGATCAGAACAGCCCCGCCAGCTTATCTTGCCTTGGCGGTATACGGGCCATTGCCCGCTTAAAGTCCCAATGTCGACGATTGACCGGATCCCATTGGTTAACGGGGACTCAATCGCTAAGCCCCACTCATAAACACCGTTATCAGATCGCTTAATGTAGCTAGCTTGCTTGGACGCATCTGCAAAATCAAAGAGATCTCTTGAGATGTAACCGCCCACAGACCATTCGCGCGGGAAAATATCAAGCGGGCCATTTGCGGCAGGTGTTCCCGTACTTGTAATTATTGACCCTAGAATATCCCAAGGTTGATTTTCTGCAAATGCTATGTATGTTGCAGTCGAGCCGATTCCGGTTGTGGCATCTGCTCGCACGCCGCCTCTGTTTGTTACGGTGCTAATCCCCGTTATGTCGTTGGATCCGCTTGTGCCCGTCCAAAATACAAAATACTCGTCTCCTGCTGTGGGTGTTATCTTGATCATTCCTCTTGTGGGGATTGATGCTGTTCCACTGTGCTTTTTAAATACAGCATTGGAGCTTACAGTTAGCGTGCTGTCTGATGTCCCCAGTGCGCTCGTTATGTTGGCGGTCTGGCCTACTTCATAAAACAGGTTAAACCGAGGAGGATCTGAGGTAGAGAAGGCAGTGCCTGCTCTTGTGTCTAGTGAGTTTTGAAGAGCGCTCAACAGATCTCTAAAAGTCATTTGAAAGCGACCACGAAAGCCGCTCAAGGTGTCGAGCTGGCCTATAGCGATCCGCTCAAAGTCTGTAGCCCCAATTACCCTACAATACAAAGCTGCGATCTGCCCTTTTCGGATGTAGGGCAAGCATTTTCTCAAGTCCCCTACGATCTGAATACTGAACCCGCCGAAGCTAACATTCCAGCGCTGTGGTATTACCCTAGATCCTGCAATGGATATGCCAGATGTGTCGATCTGTGGCTGTCCTCGATTGCTGTATATTGTGTATTCCTGCCCAAGGTGGTTAGCGACATTGACGAATTGTAGCGCCCATTCTAGCGATATTGAGCTACTGTTTAATGCTCCTAAAAAGTCACGATTCCAGCTCATGCTATTCTCCGAAAGTGATCAAAGAACCACCGTCAGCATAGCTAAATTCATCTTCAGCGGCGCTGCTGTCGATTATGTCGATCTCAATATCTGAGCGGTCAAAGGGCAAAGGATCATAAGACCCGACAAATGGCGGCGTTGTGCTTGTCTCAGATGGCAATGTGTCAGGGTTTCTTTTAATACCGTCGAAGGATCTATGGAATGCAAACAAGGCGCTTAAATCGACCATTAGGCGCACATCTAAGCTGAATAAAAAGCCCCGCTCATTTGTGATTATGTTCTTGCCGACCTCGCCAGCAGGGCGACGCAAACAAAGCGGCCAAAATCGATAGTGCCGCAAAAATGCCCGCCTTGGATAAGTAAAGGCAATCTTATTTTTTAGCGTGATTGTTCCACCAGCTGCGGGCGTTGTCCCGTTTACGGTGATCTTGCCTTGCTCCCGTATGCTTGCTGGGCTTTCGCTCTCTATGACGACATAATCATCCACAGCCGGAGTAATGCTGCCCGCCATATCCACAAAGGGATTAGGAGCACAGCCCACAGTCTGATCGCCGCTGTTGGGCCTGTTTATCAGTGGATAGGCATAAGCTTTGTCTGTATCAGAGCAGAAGCCAACAACACCGCCCCGGTCAAGATGATTTTGCATAGCTACAAATTGAATAGCTAGATCTTCAGATCCAACCATCCGATCACGCTGAATGTTTACGATCTCTCTGGTCAAGCCTACCGATCTGTTGATGCCCCCGTTGCGCCTGTTTGCGTCTACTGTCTCAACCTCAAAGTCAGAAAACAGCTCGCCTATAACCTCGCCCATGTTGATCGTTACGAGTCGTCTTGAGTCCGGCTTAGGGTAATAAAAAAACTTAGAATTGCCCATGTCTAGCTCCCGAATAAAGGCGATGTACTTTGCCCGAATGTTCTGAATCTACGCTCAATCTGTCGCACCAATTCATCGACTGCGTTTTGCTCCACGACCTGAGCATTGACTATAATGTTAACCGATCCACCCATGCCGCCCATAGCGCGCTTCACGCTTTGCGGTGCTTGGCCGCTTTCGGGCACCA
>CAACVD010000954.1_pt1 | contig 10467 bp, 6 predicted proteins | sample 2381771 | NCBI WGS metagenome assembly CAACVD01 (sample SAMEA5211965, study PRJEB30684) | marine metagenome | biome: Marine; feature: Epipelagic; material: Water | collected 2015-10-15 | depth 15 m | reverse complement strand
TAAATTTAAATCTTTTCCTTCCTCAGCGGCTTCGCTATCGCTAACAGTTATATTGCCTTTAATGTACATGTATTATTTTATTTTATTAACTATATCTGGAATTGCTTCTTTAAGTTGTTCAAGGCTTTCATATGGCCCGCCATACTGCGTTGATTTGCCTGAATTAAGATCTTTAATCATAAATGTATCTTTATTCCCACCTTCTCCAGGTGTTCTTATAATTGTATAACGTACGCCTCCGGTTCCTGTAACTTGAAACTCTGATATTGTGCTATTTTCAAGAGCCCTAAATGACTCAGTATATAATAATTTATCTTCGTAGTTTTTATTTACTTTTGTTTGAAGATCTTTAGCCATTTGAGCAGCGGTAGCTTTTCTAGCTTTTTCTAAAGCTTCTGGAGTATATTCGCCATCTGCATTCTTAGACTCTTTCTTCTCAAGCTCAGCATGAATGCGTTCATATGCCTCTTCCGATGGTGTACGATCGCCCATAGGTCCCATTTTATCTACTAATACACCCGTAAGTGCAGATACTGTGCCAAGTTGTTCAAAAAATCCAGCTTTCGCTACTTCTAACTCGCCTTCCTTTATTGGTTTATTATCTTCTAAATATTTGGCAGTCAAATTTAGTTCAAATTTTTCTGCCTCCGGCTTTTCGTCTGTAGGAAATTTATAAGTATCTAGCTCAATAGATTTGCCGTTAACTACAAAGCTTATTTTACCGGTATTATTATCTATTTCCATATCCGCGGTTCCTGTAAATATAGCTGTTGCTATATTTCTATCTTTTTCGCTTAAACCAAAAGGTAATCCTCCGTTTTCTGTAATTTGCGCTTGGAATTGATTTCTTAATTGATCAAATTTAGCTATTTGCTTAACGGTTACAGCTGTATGATCATTAACGTCTTGCATTATTTTTTTACCCGCTCCATATCCATCTCCAAAAGGATCTTCGCTATTAGCCACAGCTTGATTAGCACCATCGCTATATTTTTGCTTACCGTCAGTTAAATATCTAGAAATTTCATCTCTATATTCCGGATCTGTTACAGCGCTCATATCTATAGTTGTGCGCTGATCTGCATATTCTAAAAGCTTTTTGTCGTTTTCTTTTTTTTCCTCAATTTTTGCGTCAGCTATGCTTTTTCTTCTTTCAAGATTTTCAGTAAATGCTTTTGCTGCGCCGGCAAAAGCGGTGCCTGGTTTAACCCTTAAGCTTTTTGCTGCTGCTACACTTTGTGCACCTTTTATTAAGTTTGCATCTGTTGCCATAACTTTACTTGAATATATTTAATATTTCCTCATCAGTTGCACCTTTCTTACGCATTGCTTTACCGGTACCGTACGATAAGCCCAATTCAGTAACTCCACCTGTAATTTGTCCAATACCTTCTGCTATTGTTTGTTGATTAGCTTGTCTGGCAGCTATTGCCTGTGCTGCTTCTGCTTGATCCATTCCTAATATTGTACCTCTTAAATCAGCTTCTCTTGTTTGGCGGCTTTGCTCACCTGTTGCTATTCGAACTTGATTTGCCTGTTCTTGTGCACCTATATCTGCAGAAATTTGTCTTGATGTATCCGCTTGTGCGCCCACCGCTGCTTGTGCTAAAGCGGCTATACCACTACCGCCCGCTGCACCTCTAAGCGCTTGCAAAGTATTAGCAGTTGCTTGTTGCGACTGAGCTGCTTGAAATTCAGCTTGTTGTGTATTAACAGTCATGTTAGCAAATGGATTAGTAATATCTTGTTGCTCATAACGCTCTCTACTTCTTTCCATTGCAGCTAGTGCTCTCTGCTCACGTTCTTTAATTTCTCTTTGTTGTTGTCTTGCGCCAATAAGAGATCCTGCTCCTTCTATAATTGAAGGGGCGGCTTGTATTGCCGCTAATGCTAAAATTGGTAATGGCATATTTAATTAATTTTATACTGTTATTATTACGTGGTATTAGCTGCTTATAAACACTTCTGTACCAACTGCAAATAATTCGTTTTTACTTGTTCCTGTATTTGTAAATGTTGCTTTATTAAAGTAACCTAATATTCCCGATGTATTCGCTTGTGGATCTTTTACAAAAAATGCAAAATCTACATCCGGCGTCCCATCATGTGGCAAGGTAGCAGGAACATCACTCGTTACCTTTGTAACTGTTAACTGACTTACTGTAGTTGAATCTGTTATACTAGCGATAGTACCAAGTTTAAATATTTTATTAGAATTACTAGAGTCAACATAAAAGAAAGTGTCCCCCTTTTGTAAAGAAGTAGGAAAAGTTAAAGACGCGGCAAAAGTTACTGTTGCTGTACTTCCATCTGTATAACCAGATATATTGCCTATACCTTGCACAGCAAATTCAGCGGTGTCTAAATTACCGGTTTGAGTGCCGCCTGATTCTGAAAGGGCGTTGCTCCATGTTAAAGCATCGTTGCTAATAAAATTATAATATTTGTTTTCTCGTTCAACAAAAAACTCGCCAGAGTTTGAAGTTTTTAAATCCGGGTTTATAGTAAGCCCCGTAACACCTGTTTGTTTATCAGTTTCTAAATCTACTGTCCACCCTGAATCTCCTTCGTAAAATATTGTTTTATAATTTTTGATAGACGATGGTGCATCGTTAAATATTACCGCTACTGTAGTTGAACCTTGTGCGCCATAAAAGTTAGCCCTAGTGGTATTGTCGTGGCTATATATTTGGCCATTACTAAAACTATAATAAACGTTATTTAAAGATATAGCAGCCTCTGGTTCATAAGTTAATCTAGTGCACCAGCCTTGGTTTCCTTCATCATAAGATATAGACTCGTTGGTTCCTACTTTTAAATTATAAGTACCCATCGATTCGTCGTAAGACCCAATTAATGAACCTGTAAAAGAAGTGAATTTGTCTTCAAAATAATCTGACATACCCTGTTCGGATATTTCTGTAAGACCATTTCTAGAAAGTCTTAACACAACACCTCTAGCCTTATCAGTAAAATAGGATCTAAATCCATAGCTAACAAAAGATTCAGGATTTTTAGATATACCAAATTCACCAGCAAAAGGTATAACTTGACCTAATACATTATTACTTGCGGTAAGCTGTGCGGATCCGTCGGCATTAAACAACGCATCTTTATCAGCTAATATTTGAAAACATTTATCTTCGCATAAAGTTAGCAATTCACCGTCTCTAGCGAATAATTTTTGTATAGAACCGTGTCTTGGATTAATACTTTTAGTTATGTTTTCAGCTATTAAAAACTGATTAGAGTTATTAACATCAGATCTAGAATTTATAATACCACTAAATATTAAGTCTGAGCTTCTTGTTTCTTCTTTAAATGGTCTTTTAAGTATAGAGCTTACTCTAACACCTTTGCCGAAATTAGGCGCGTTAAAATCGTCTGCGATACGCGTAGACTCAACTCCGTTTCCAAAAGCTATACAGTTAAAATAATTTAATGTTTTTAAATCGGCTAAATTCGCAATTGGAAAAGCATCTGAAGCTTCGTAATAAATATCTAAATCTACATTTTTTTCAGGCTTAACTTCGAATACTGCAGGATTTGTTGTTAATAAATCTGTAACATTATCTACTACAATTTCTATACCGTCTATATCAGCTGCAGCTATTGATCCTCCATTTGCTGTGTTATAGTTGCGGTCTATAGTAATTATACGGTGCACAAAGCTAGCGCCCAACGAAGTGGTTGGAGAAGTGTCTCCAGCTAGTGTTGCCGCTGCTGCTGTAATTGTAAAAGTAGCGCTAGATGTTCCTTTGCTTTTAAATCTAAATTTAGCGCCCTCATCCATTGCGTAAAAAACAGACGAAAGTTCCGGACTAATAAAATCAGCGTCTACTGGTCCATATATTAATGTAAATTTAGTTTTAACGCCGCCCCCAACATCAGTGCCTGGTAAAATTTCTGGATCAGCTGAAGTAGGATCATTAGTATTACCGGTAATAGAAGGATGTTGAAATGCTATTTGTGCAGTCGTTATAGTTCTTTGTGTTTGATTAAAAGCAAAACCAACGAACCCGCTGGATTTGGTTATAATCTCTACCCCGCCAAGCGTATGATTTTGTGTAACACCAGGTACAAATTGGTTTACACCACTTCTAAAAAACTTATAGTCAAACGCTACGCTGTCTATTACGTTTTCAGGCGATTTTTTTGTAACAAAAGAAGCTGTATCAATTGTTTTTGATGGCGCAATAATATCGTTAAAAAAGTTAGCTCTTTTTTCAACTTTAACAAAGAATCTACCTTGGTATTCCATTGTTAAAAATTCATTAGAACCGTAAAGAATTATTTCAATTTCATCACTTGAAGCGGTTGCGATATCTGTAAATACAGCCGCGGCGTCACCAACAGATATTTCTTCTTGTAGGGTAGCTTTATATACAATTTCCGTTGCTGTTATTGCTGAATTTTTTTCACTCGCCCCTAAGCTTTCTATTTTATATATTTTACTTTTTACAGGAACAACCGCATTGCTACCGTCTTTAGGGTTTAAAAACTGAATTGCTCTTGCTTTACCTGCTACTCTAAAAAACTCATGATTTTGCCTATCTCCTGGCCCGCGAAAAACAATTTCTTTGCTACCAGATGTTCCTATAACAACATCATTCGGAGAACAAGTTGCTCTTGCAATAATGTCTAAATTATTTATTTTTAAAGCTTCCGGCGCTGTGTTTTCAATATCTATAACTTTATATTCATTATCAAATACAACAGGTATTGACTGACCATGTTGTTTTTTTAGCACCAGTATATCTTCTTCTTTTATTTTATTTCTTTCAGCTGAAGGAAAACTTAACCAGAAATTACCATCATCAGCATCGTAATATCTATCTAATAATAAATTATATTCTGTTGAATAATTATCTTTAATATAGTATTTAAAAAACTTAGCCCATGAAGGAGCAGATGTTTTAACAGCGGCAATAATTCGGTTAGATAATCTAGATCTATCTTTTTTAACATTAACAATTGCGTTATCATTTGTTAATACAGGAGATTCTCTGTTAAATTCATCTAAAAACGCTACACCTAATTGATAAGTTTTATCTGATTTTATAGAAGATGATCCTAATAAAATTTGCTGATTAGTTGTTGTAGCCGGAACGAAAGTATCCCCGCCGGCCAAACCTGGTTGAATAACTATTGGCTCGTCGTTTTCGTCATAGCCTTCTGTATAATTACCGTAAACAATTCTATTAGCTATGATTTCTTGCGCTAATGCTTTTTTAGGCACGGTATCAAATAACCTTAATAACTGAGAGCTTTCTATTGTAGGCCCGTCAAGTTCTTGTTGTATAACAAATTTATCAAACTCGCCATTTACCGCAGCTTGAACAGGGCCGTTATATAAACTACTTGATGGCTGAGAATCATCTCCAGTACCTGTTACAGAAATTAAATCATTTGGATATTCGCTAGTAGGATCAAAAGCTACAACCGTTGTGGTAAGCTGAGCTGTTTTTATAACGTATATATTATTGCTTTTTTCAGATTTATATAAAACTTCAACAAATTCAACATCTCTTGGCGGCCCATAAGTTGTTTCTCTAAGAGGAAACTTTAAAACTATTTTTCTTACATGGTTAAGCATGGCTTCATTTTCAGCATCCATACCTTCATATTTATATACTCCTGGCAAAAAAGCAGGCTGCGTAAATGGTGCAAAAGAAGAATATTCGCCATCATTGTATCTCCATCTATAAGAAAATCTAGGAAATTCTCTTTTATATATAAAATCAGGTTCGTCAATTAATAATTCCCAGTTTACAGCAAGATCAATAATATTTTGAGGCACTACATTAGGGGTAAATTGCAACGTAGTAGAATTAACAATGCTAGTAATTTGCCCCCTTAAAACAAATTTTTCTGTTTGACCCTTTTCATCTTGTATTTTTGCTGATAAAGTTACATTTTTACTGCTAAATAAATTGATAGACTCTATAGGTGCGCTAAAAGATAAATTTTGTGCAGCATATTGTGGTAAACCTGAAGAACTAGTTGTAGAATTTAATGTACTAAAATTAATAGCGGATGTTATTAATGGATTAACACCCGTGCCTGGTAATACACCATTCCCAATTGTGCTAGCAAAAAGTTCTATTTCAGCCGCTTTTTTAGGTGCTTTTTTAATAACATTTATATCCTCGGCCGTAAAAGCTATTTGCGAATTACTTTTTTTGCTTAAAAGAGTTGTTGTTGAATTTATAGTAGGCCCATTAGCTGTGCTTCCGGCTTTAAATGTAGATATATTTATTTTTCTAGGCTCATTTAAGTTATCCGTAAAAAATAACATATCATCAAGTATATTAACACCTGTAATTAAATTATTTTTATGAAAATTTAATACCTGATTAGCATCTGCTCTTACGTCTGCAATAACAACAGCTGTTTGAGCCGTTGCGGCGTCGTATTCTAAAATAGCACTTACATCTCCACTTTGCTCAGTTATAAAATAATATATTTTATTATTTTGATTATCTTTTGCAGTGCCTATACATATTGGGCCAGTTAACCCAAAATTAGTATTCCATGTGCCTCCATCTCTACTGTTTCTTAAAGTATTACCTAAAACAGTTTCAATAGCTCCAACATCTGAACCTTCTGATGTTGAAACCTGTATATTAGTTGCATCAAAATATTCACCGGTGGGTAGTAATCTTTCGTCAAGGTCTTGATTCATTCGACCTTTCAAGAACGTACGTTTTAATTCAGGCATATTTTAGTGTTTAATCCACTTAGATTGATTTCTTAATACTTGAGCAAGCTCTTGAATTTTAAGATTAGATAAACGAATTTTAGCATTATGTTTAGCTGCTTTTAATTCTTTCTTAAAACGAGCTATTTGAAATTCTGGAACATTTGATCTAGTATTTAGTATTGCATGAGCTACATATTTATATATAGCTTCTTCCGCAAACTTATGTACTTTCATTTGTGCATCTGTAGCGAGTCCGTCGCTGATGTATTCTAATAGTATTAGCTTACCAGAAAGATTAGAGCTAAATCTAATTACGCCGCTAATTTCATCAATGTAAAAATTGCCATTAGCTTGCACGTGTTCTGGTGTTGACCCATAACGGTTTCCGTATCTAAACAAATCAAAAAGATCGGCATCTGTTAAATCCGTGCTTTCATTATCGTTACTTGTTGGTGCTGCCTTAAATCTAGTAAGTATAGTTGCTTCTGCGTTAACATCTGCAGAATCAAACACACCTATATCTGTAGGATCTGTATTAGAATTAGTTGTTGTAGGGTTATCTGCGGTACCTTTTAACGATACAGCATTGCTAGTTTCTCTGGTAGGATAAATTATTCTTTTAATACCGTTATCGTCAATAAAAGATATATTAATATAATTTACGTAGTCTTGAGGTAATGTAAAAGATAATGCCGCGCCTAATTCTGCTTCTATAGCTTTTGTTGAAGGCAAGGTATCAAAACTTAGCTCTTGAATACCTCGCTTAGTATGAAAAAGCACGTCAGATTTTTTTATTTTACTTATAATTTTATTTTCGCCTACATAAGCAATCATAAAATTATTTACAATGTTTGAAAGTGTAATAAACTGATAGCTGCCATAATTTGCGGCATCATCATAATATGCTTTTGTAGTTTGCGTTAATAATCCCATCTATTATGCTTTTTCTTGTTGAATACTTTTTATATCTTCTGAGCCAGCAAAGTTCGCTAAATTTATATCTTTTATAGCCATACCTGCTAATTGTAAAATTTTTATAACTAACTCTGTTTCTTCTGAATTATGTAAATCAAAATTAACAGAATCTGTTTCGTTGTATAAACTTACACCACTAACAACATTTCCGGCCCATGATACAGTTGTTGGAGTTTTAATATATTCTATGTTTACTTTTGGATCACTTCCTTGATCAAGACCCGCAAACTCATTATCACCCTGAACGTCATAGCCATTTTCTAATTCTGTATATACAGGAAATTCATCACTTGGCTTTGTAAGCGGCGATTTATTTATTTGTAAAAATTCTTTTCTTGTTAGTCTATCAGCGGTAATCCCATTATATTCTATAGCCGTTAGTCTATATAAATCAGCAGGTTTATTAAAAGATGTGCTGCCGTATACTAAAGCAGCTGTTTTAGTAAATATACCAATCTTTTCATTTAAAATATCTACCATATCAGCATGGCTAGTGCTATTTCCTGGCAAACGCAAAAATTGGTTAAGATCATAAAAGTATTGCTCAAATATATCCATTTGCGCTTGATTAGCAAATAAATTAAATTCCTGCGGCGTAAGATAACCGCGTTGCTCTTTGTTCATTATTGCTAATACTCTAGAATATACAGTATTTACATCTACACTCATAGTTATTTTTTATTATATAGTAATTAGGCCCCTATAAAAGGAGCCTAACTACTAATTGACTTATAGTCGTTTTTCAATATTATTCAAAACTTCCATGCCTTCATCTGTTTTAAAATAGGCTGCAAGTGCTGAATACGGGTGTTCATCAAACGGTACTGTCATAAGTTTACGACCGGTGTTTCCATAAGAGAACGTTCTGTTATCGCTGGATAATCTAATAATACCCATTTCTGTTGCACGAATACCAACATTACGTAAATGTACGTTATCGTCATTAGCTAATTCTAAGAACAAATAAGGATTGTTATTAGCAAATACAAGCAAATCACGTTTAAGCTCTTTAGAACTCATCTTAGATACCCCAGATCCTATTTCTACACGCATAATTGCTTCAGCTTGATCAATATCCATATTAGCTGCAGCATTCATTGCTTGTAACGCATCTTCAATGTTTTCTACCTCTCGCTCAGCTATAGCTGTTGGATTATATTCTGTAATTAATCCGTTTATTGTATATGGGTGGTACAAAGATAAAAGCTGTTGTAATACAACGTTTTCTTTTGGCACATCAAGTATACCTTCTCTAAATACAATTCTACCCATTGTTACAGGTCCCTCTTGCTCATCTACAAAACAAGATCTTTGATTTGTAGCATAACGTAATTCACGGTTATATCCTTTTTCTTCATCAAACCAAAGTAAAGGTACTTTTGCAGAATGACGCGTTGGAATAGAATATACTAATGGTTTTTTATTTTTCGTAACCTCATATAAACGGTCACGATATTCCCACTTTGGCTTTGCGGGCATCGGAGGTGTTTTGTATGATTCTTCTCCAATATTTACAGCAGGCGCTTCTGCTACCACTGTTTCTTGTACAGGCGTTTGTTTTTTAGCCGGTGCCTTTTTAGCCGGCGCTTTTTTAGCTGTTGCCATGATATAATATAATTAAATAAAAAAAGAAATAATGCCCCCGGCCGAAGCCGAGGACAATATTATATAAGCTTACTTAAACAATACGAAATTGTTAGCAGCCTGAACACAAAGTGTACGCTCAGATAAGTAGTGTACTTTCATTTGGTCTTCAGCACTTGTGTAGTTACCACCAGCAGAACCAGTTACCCAAGACTTCATACGACGATCTTCGTTAGCGTTTGCACGGTAACGTACGTGTAAGAATGGACGAGAAATATTCTGACCCAAAGACTCATCGTATACAGAAGAAGTACCAGCAGGAACTAATACACCTTCAATACCGCCTGTGAATCCACGAGTTGAAGAATCATTCAAGTATTTCCAATCAGACTTGTAGAAGTCGTAAGAACCACGGCGGAAACCAGTAAATCCTAGGTTTAGCGCCATATTTTCATCGTTTTCAAACACACCGTAAGAAGTACCACCAGCACCGTAAGAGTTCTGAGCAGCTAGCATGTTATCAATTTCTAAAGACTTAGCACGATCTAAGAAAAGCATGTTTTCTTCAATAGAACCTTGCTTATCTAATTCAGCCAATAAGTCGTCAAATTGTCCAAGACCTCCAGCGCCGTCAAAGTCAGTACCAGAGTATTGAATACCGCGAGACTCAATAGCAGCAAACAAACCTTCCATACCAGCAAAGCCTGAAGCACCTGCAGAACCAGCAGTTGAACCAACAGCCTCTGTAGATTGCTCAGCTTCGATCATTGCCATTTCAATGTGATCCATGAAACGTAGACGAGCTTCGCTTTCAGCTTTCATGTACCATAAATAACCAGAAGCACCAGCTTCAGTAGTAACTTCAATCCAACCAATTTGAGCTAGATTAGAAGCGTCAACGTTATAGTGGTCACGTAAAATAATAGGCTTGTTATTGAATGTTTTTACCTGAGGTTCTACAGCTACGCCAGGAGCAGAAGATGCACCTGAACCTTTAGCATATTCAGAACCAAAGATAAACATTTTACAACCGTTAATTGCTGAACCACCTGCTCCAAGCGCTGTAGCGTCTGTAGCGCCGTAAACCTCTACACCGAAAGTAGCATTGCTACCGTGAATAGTAGAAATACGTGCTTTAATTTCTTTAGAACCGTCAGAAGTAGTAATCACTACAGTTTGTCCAACAGCTAATAAAGCATGCTGTG
>CAACVD010001708.1_pt1 | contig 10479 bp, 12 predicted proteins | sample 2381771 | NCBI WGS metagenome assembly CAACVD01 (sample SAMEA5211965, study PRJEB30684) | marine metagenome | biome: Marine; feature: Epipelagic; material: Water | collected 2015-10-15 | depth 15 m | reverse complement strand
ACACCTTTAGGGGTAGAACTACAAGCAACTGGTGAAAACGCAGGAACTTGGGGAACAAAAACTAATACAAATTTACAAATTATAGAACAAATTTCTGGTGGATATACAACACAATCAATAGCTGGTAGTGCAGATACTACAGCTCTTCCCGTATCCGATGGATCAACTGGTGCAGTATTATCTCATAGAATGATTGAGTTTACAGGAACTATTACTGGAAACCAAGTTGTAACAATTCCAATAGACGTACAAAATTTTTATTTTTTAAGAAACTCAACATCGGGTTCATACACAGTACAATTTAAATATGCTTCTGGTTCAGGAGATTCTTTTACTTTCGCAGCAGGAGATAAAGGAGATGCTCTTGTATTTGCAACTGCAAACGATGGAACTAATCCAGACATAGACACATTACCTGCTGGAGATGTAACACTTACAGGAACACAAACTTTAACAAATAAAACTTTAACTTCACCTAAAATTGGAACTTCTATTTTAGACACTAATGGACTTCAATTAGCTTTATTAACAGCGACTAGTTCTGCAGTTAACGAATTTACAATCGCTAACGCAGCGACAGGTAATGGACCTACTCTTTCATCTACAGGTGATGATACAAATATTGATATTAATGTAACTCCAAAAGGAACTGGAGACGTGGTTCTTGCTGGTGATACAGTAAAAGTTGGAGACTCAGGAGCAGCAGCTACTTTAACTTCTAATGGAGCTGGAACTCTTACAGTAACAACAGGAGGAGCAACTGACCTAGTTTTAAGCACAAATAGTGGTACAGACTCAGGAACAATAACAATTACAGATGGGGCAAATGGTAATATTAATTTTGCACCAAATGGAACAGGTCAAGTCCAAGCCGGAGGAGCCCAATTATCAACAGTAGGAAAAGCTATTGCAATGGCATTAGTTTTCGGTTAAAAGGAATAAGGAGAATAAATTATGGCAGCACCAAATTTAGTAAACGTAGCAACGATAACAGCAAAGTCTTTTCAAGAGGCTTTGACAACTACATTAACAAATGAAATTATTGCAAACGCAGGATCATCTGGAAAAGTATTTAAAGTTAACAATATTATTATAGCTAATATCGATGGATCATCAGCTGTAGATGTTTCAGTTTTTATAACTAAATCTGGTGGATCACCAATTGCAATTGCAAGCACAATTTCTGTACCAGCAGATGCAACTTTAGTTGTAGTCGACAAAAATACTGCTCTTTATTTAGAAGAAGGCGATAACATTGAAGCTGGAGCTAGTGCTAACTCAGACGCAGTTATAACTATAAATTACGAAGAATTAAGTTAATAGGGGAGTTTAAGAGCTATGGCTTATAAACGATTTGCCCATTTAGACAACAATAATGTTGTAGTTAACATAGTTGTAGGTAGTGATGAAGTTAATACTGAACAAAAAATGGCTGACCTTTTAAATATAAATGTTTCTTTAGTTAAAGAATTTAGTATAGATGGTTCTTTTTTAGATAGAAAAATAGCATTTAGAGGTGGAACATTCGAAAGTGATTTTGGTTCTAATGGTAGATTTAAAAAAGCACAACCAAATTCAAGTTGGACATTTAACAATGACTTATGGGAATGGGAAGCCCCTGTAACTAAACCTACAGATTTTGACGAAACTTATAATTATTGGTGGAATGAAGCAGAATTAAGATGGGAAGGATTTAAAGTCAGTGGTGCTCCAGATTATAATCCTATTGAAGATCCTATTGTTAATTACAAATACATTCCAGAAACTAACTCATGGGAGGCTTTATAATGCCAGGTGGAACTACTAAATATTATTACAACAATGGTGGAGTTGTGGGACCAGTTGTTACTCCACTAACTCCAGAAACAATCACTACATTTACAGGAAGTGGAACTTTTAATCCATCATCTACATCAGGAGTAGAAGTGTTGCTTGTGGGAGCAGGTGGCGGTGGGGGTGGAAACCGTGGAGGAGGCGGAGGAGCAGGCGGAGTAATGTATGCATCTTCAACTACTGTTCCAGGAAGTCCATTAGCTGTCACGATTGGATCAGGTGGTTCAGATGGCGGTGAAGGTGGAAATGGTGGAGATACAACATTTAATTCAATTAACGCTGAAGGCGGCGGAGGTGCTGGAAGATTTGGAAGTCACTATTCAGGTGAACCCGGAGGTTCTGGAGGAGGAGCTGGACATGCCATGGGCGGTGGCGGAGGAGGATCAGCAACTCAATCTCCAAGTGGAGATTACACAGGATACGGAAATGCAGGGGGATCTGGAGGAGAGCCTTCAGGAGGAGGTGGAGGTGCCGGAGGTGCTGGCGATCGATCCGGAGGAGCTGGAGTACAATACGATACAGCATCACCTACAGCATCACCTTCAAATGTACACTACGGCGGCGGAGGCGGCGGTGGCCCAAACAGTTCAGGAGGAAATGGCGGAGGAGCACAAGGATCAACACCTTTGGGTGGTGGCGGAGGTTCTCACGGAGATGCTAGAGGTCCTGCTTCAGGCCCAGGAGCTCAAGATGGATATGCAGTTATTAAAGAACCTGAAGTTTCAAAACCAACTGGAGTGTGGAGAATTACTGAAGTTTATCAATATGTAAAAGATGGAGAATGGACGTAAAATATAATAAGTAAAATTAAAGAAAGAATTAATGAAATTAATTACAAACAGTTCTAAACCAAGGCCAAGTATATTGGTTTGTAAAGATTGGTATAGTGATTTACAAGAAGAAAATATTTGGAAAGAATTAAATTTTTATAATGAATCAGATAAATTTGTTCCTGCAGAAACAACTATAGCAATTGATAAAAATGGAAATCCTAAAGGAGAACATTTTAGAATTCATTTAGACAGTGTATATCAAAAAAATAACAGGCATTTTTCAAATATACTTAAATATTATTTTAAAATACAACATCCAAATTTTTCACACGCAATTAAAAATATAAATCCTTCATATTGGCGAACTTTTAATAATTCTAACTGGACATATTCAATGGTATCTTACTATGAAAATAGTCATAACTATCAAGCTCATTTTGATTCTTTTGCTTGGACAATTTTAATATGGTTTTTTAAAGAACCTAAATCTTTTAGTGGAGGAGATTTACATTTCCCTGATTATAAAACAACAGTAAAGTGTGAACACAATATGTTATGTGCTTTTCCCTCATATTATTTACATGAAGTTAGTCCTGTAAAGCTTCCTGTAGATAAAAGAGATAAAGGCCTTGGAAGATATACTATAACTCATTTTTTACATTATAGAGATGAGGCAAATCAAAGATTATATGGAGAAAATGCAGAACGTTAAAATCATAGATAATGTATTGTCTAAAAGTGTTTTAGAACACGCTTATGTTTCTATTATTGATGATAACGTTTGGAATTTAACTATGAATAAAGACGCTAATTCTTTTTCCCTAGCCGGAAGTATTTTATATGATAAACAATTAAATATTTCACGAATAAGTAATTCTACTACAATCTCTCTATTAATTTATATGTCTATAAAAGATAAAGTAAATTTTTTAGGTCAAGATATTCAAAGAATTCATTTGGGTGCAAAAGCTCCTTTACAGGATGACATTTTACACAAGGACGAAATATTAAATAAATGTTATACAATATTGTTTTATTTAAATCCAACATGGAAAAGTGAATGGGGTGGAGAAACTATTGTAGGAGATGAAGTTATAGAATACAAATCTAATAGAGCTATTATATATGACGCTAGTACATTACATGCAGGTAAAGCTCCTAAATGTCCTGAATTTAGAACTTATATAAATTATGTGGTAAAAAAATGATTTTAAATAATTCTTGGTATTATTGGAGAAAAGGTTTACCTAAAGATTTATGTAATGATATTATTAAACATGCATTAACTAAAAGAAAAAAAGAAGCAACTACTGGAGACATTAAAACAAAAGAACAATTAGAAAATCAAAAAGTAGTAATAAGAGATAGTAAGATTGTGTGGCTAAATGATAAATGGATTTACGATAGTATAAGACCTTTTATAAATTTTGCTAACGAAAAAAGTGGTTGGAATTTTGACGTTGATGCAATAGAAGATTTACAGTTTACTATTTACAATGAATTAGACTACTATAACTGGCATGCCGATCAAAATGCTTTTCCATATAAAAAAGGTTTTTTTAAAGGAAAAACTAGAAAAATTTCTATGTCTATATTATTAAATGATCCTAATGATTTTGAGGGTGGGGAATTACAATTTGATTTAAGAAATAGTTCTCAAGGAGATCCAGTTCTTCATACTATTGATTTAAATGTGCAAGGATCATTGGTTGTATTTCCTTCTTTTTTATGGCATAGAGTAAAACCAGTTAAGAAAGGAATTAGATATTCTTTAGTTTGTTGGTCATTAGGAAAACCATTTAAATGAAAAAAAATTATCATATTATCAAAAATATAGTTTCAAAAGAACTTTGTGAATTTCTTACAAATTATTCTTTCGTTAGAAGAAAGGCATTACTTGAAATTCGAAAAGAAAATTTACTATCACATTTTGATTATAAATTTGGATCTTTTGGTGATACTCAGTTTTCTGAACCTATTTATTGTATCTATGGTGATCCCGCTTTTGATACTTTATTATTAAAACTACATCCTGTTGTAGAGAAAAAAATAAAAAATAAATTAGTGTTAAATCACTCTTACATGAGAATATATGAAAAAGGTGTTACTTTACATAAACACAAAGATAAAGATAGTTGTAAAGTAAGTTTAACAGTAAATTTAGGTGGAGACCGTTGGCCTATTTATTTAGAACCCAATACTAAAAAAGGTAAAGTAAAAAATAATATTTATTATCCAAGTAAATCAAAAGGAATAAAAATTGAATTACTTCCTGGAGATGCATTGGTATATGATGGCGTAGAAATGGAACATTGGAGAGAAAAATTTGAAGGAAATTTTTGTGTGCAAGTTTTTTTGCATTACAGTTTAAAAAATAAAGAAACTATAAAAACTATTTATGATGGTAGAAAAGCATTAGGTTTATGGGCAGCTTTAAAAGATATAAAGTAATAGATAATTTTCTTTCTAAAGAAGAACATCAAAAAATATATGATGTAATGTTAAGTAAAGACTTTCCTTGGTTTTATATGCCAGATATGTCCTTTGAAGAAATTGAATCTAAAAATAGTTTATTTTATATGATACATTTATTTTATTATAGAGATAAACCAAACAGTAATTTTTTTAATATTCTTCCAAATTTATTAAACAAACTAAAAATAAAATCTTTAATTAAAGTAAAAGGAAATTTTTATCCTAACCAAGGAATAAAAGATATTAATGAAATGCATAGAGATTTTTCTTTTAAACATAAAGGCGCTATATATTGTGTAAACACTAATAATGGGGGAACTAAATTAGAAGACGGAACTATTATTGATAGTGTAGCCAATAGATTGTTATTATTTGATCCAAGCACTTTACATGACTCAATTAACTGCTCAAATAAAAAAGCAAGAATAAACATTAATATAAATTATTTTTAATATGAAAATTACTATAGTGGGAGCAGGAACAGCTGGATTAATTAACGCTTTGATTTTAAAAAGAAGATTTCCAGATTATGATATTAGAATTATTAAATCAAAAGATATAGGTATAATAGGTGTAGGAGAATCTTCAACCGAACATTGGAAATCTTTTATTGATTATATGAATTTTGATCGAGTTGAAATGTTTCAACGTACAGACTGTACTTATAAAATAGGAGTTTACTTTAAAAATTGGACACCAGTAGATTATGTACATCATGTATCTGGTTATTTAAATGACATAAGTTTTGGACAATTTAAACCAGGATATGCATATCTTATAAATAAATTTTCTAATTATGAAATGGCTAGAAAATGCTGGCTAAATAATTCTTTAGATAACCAATCTCTTCCAAATCAAATGCATTTTAATACATTTAAATTAAATAAATATTTAACTGATCATGCAGGTTTTAATAATATTGAAATTATAGAAGATTTAATTCAAGATGTTTTAGTAGATGATAATGGAATAAAAGAATTAAAAGGAGAAAAAGAAACTTATACCTCTGATTTTTATGTAGATTGTACAGGTTTTAAAAGACTTTTAATAAGTAAACTAGGAGCTAAATGGCTACCTTATAATAAACATTTTACACTTAATCATGCAATTGCTTTTCCTACTGAAGACACTCAAGAGTATCCACCATACACTCAATCAATAGCACTAAAAAACGGTTGGATGTGGAGAATACCAGTTTGGGGAAGATGGGGTAATGGATATGTATTTAATGATAATTTTATAAATGCAGATGAAGCTAAAAAAGAAGTAGAAGATTATCTTGGGCATTCTATTGAGATAGGAAAAGACGTAAAATTTGAAAGTGGAAGGTTAGACAAATTTTGGATTAAAAATTGTACAGCAGTAGGTTTATCTTCTAGTTTCTTTGAACCATTGGAAGCAACCGCTATTGCTACATCAATTCAACAATCTTTTATATTAATGCATAATTTACATTCTTATAATAAAAACACTATAGATAAGTATAATAATGAAATGAATAATATTCATCAAAATTTATGTGATTTTGTTTTTTTAAGTTATATGAACAAAAAAAATGATACTGATTTTTGGAGGATGTGTCAGACTTTAGATGTTCCAGATACTTTAAAAAATAATCTAGAATTATGGAAAAATAGGTTACCAATTTTATCTGATTTTGATGGTCAATATAATTTATTTTATCAATCTAATTTTATTGTAAAACTACATGGTTTAAATATGATTAATAAAGAAGTTATTAAAAAACAATTTAAAGGCTATGATGAAAAATTAAAAAAAGAAATACAAATTCAAATGGAATTACATTTAAAACAAATAGAAAACGCATCTGTTTATAAACATAAAAAATTAATAAATAAAATTAGGGAGAATAAAATTCCTTTTGGATGGTCAATTTAAAATGAAAAAGATAATTAATCCGTTATCTTATTTTATATATACGGTGCCAGATCATAAACTACATAAAAAAAATATTTTAAAATTAATTGAAAAGATAAAACCACTTTCAAAAGGTATGGATGATAATTCAAATTATATAAAATATACTGATTGGAATTTACCTAAAGAAACAAAAAGAGAATACATAGATTATTTTTATAAAAACATAATGCCTCCATACGCAGATTGGTTTATCAAAGAATATAAATTAGATAAATATTTTGTTAATAATGCATGGTATCAACAATATAATAAAACTAATTTTCATAATTATCATACTCATGCTGACACTAATTTTACTAACATATATTTTCTTGAACTCCCTAAAAAAGAAATGGCAACAGAAATAAAAAATTTAGATCATCAAACAGTTAATTTAGATGTTGAAGAAGGTCAGATAATAAGTTTTCCTGGTTTTATTTTACACAGATCTAAGACTATTAAAGAAAACTTAAGAAAAACAATTATATCTTTTAATTCTAATTTTATAGTTCAATAATGATTATAAATAAAATTCCTGTTTTTCCTACGTTAATTTTAAATGTATCTAATTTTATAGATGAAAAAAAATGTAAAGAAATATATGACATATTAATTAAAAAAGAATCTAAAAATCTTCATAAAAAAAATAAAGCATTGGATGATAAATCAACTACTACACACAGTTACTCATCTAACATTTTATCTAAAATAGATAAAAATATTAAAATAAAAATTCACGAGTTTGTAAAAAAATATAGTGAAGACTCAGGTATGGTAGTTAAAAATTTAATTACTAATTCTTGGTTTAACATACAAAATAAAAACAGTGTTTTAAAAGAACACACTCACCCTCAAACTATAATTGCTGGATCATTATACATTAACGTTGGAAAAAATTGTAGTCCTATTTGTTTTCAAAATCCCAATCCTTATATCACATATACTGATATAGAAAAATCTACAGAATATTCTTTTGGTTGGGTAAAGTTTTATCCAAAAAATGGTGATTTATTTTTGTGGCCTGCATGGCTAACTCATGGTTCTTTTAATGAAAAAAATATGTATAAAAATAGAACGGTTATTAGTTTTAATGTAAATTAAAACAAATATATTATTACAGGTTGGTTAAATTTATTACTACCAAAATAATAAAAAAGCTTATATAGTAAGCCATTATGCTACAAAAAATAGGATTTCAACCAGGTATTAATAAACAAGTCACACCAACAACAGCAGAAGGTCAATGGATTGATTGTGATAATGTTAGATTTAGATATGGTACACCTGAAAAAATAGGTGGTTGGAATCAATTAGGTAATGTAAGTGAAAATGAACTTACAGGAGCAGGGCGTGGGTTACATCATTATGTTAATAGTTTAGGTAGAAGATACGCAATTATTGGTACAAATAGAATTTTATATGCTTTCTCTGGTGGTGTTTTTTATGACATACACCCCATTAAATCTACAACAACACTTACTAGTGCATTCAGCACGACCAACGGATCACCAACTGTTACAATAACTTTTTCAAGTGGACATAATATTAATCCACAAGATATTATTTTATTAGATAATTTTACTACAATAACTAATTCTAATTTTAGCGCATCTGATTTTGATAATAAAAAGTTTATGGTAACATCAGTTCCAACTACTGAAACAATTACAATTACAATGCCATCAAATGAATCTGGATCTGGTGCAACTACATCAGGTGGGATTAGAGTTCAACATTATTATACTGTGGGTTCAGCTGTACAAGAAAAAGGTTTTGGTTGGGGATTAGGATCTTGGAGTGGAGAAGCTTCAAATGCAGTAACTACAACTTTAAACGGGGCTTTAGGTGATAACGCATTTGGAACAGGAGGATCTGGAACTTCGATTGTTTTAGCAAATGCCACACAATTTCCTAGCACAGGAACTAATTTTATAAAAGTAGGCACAGAAGAAATATCTTATACAGGAGTTACAAGTAACACTACCTTAACTGGTATTACAAGAGCTGTTAGAGGAACAACAAGAGCAGCACATAGTGATGGCGCAACTGTAACTAACACCACAGATTTTGTTGCATGGGGAGAAGCGGCATCGGGAGATTTAGTATTAGAACCTGGAATGTGGTCACTAGATAATTTTGGTGATAAGGCTATTTGTTTAATTCATGATAGTGCTGTATTTGAATGGGACTCTAGTTTATCAAATGCAACAGTAACAAGAGCGACTATTATATCAGGTGCACCAACAGCATCGAGACATATGGTAGTATCAACACCGGATCGTCACTTAGTATTTTTTGGCACAGAAACAACTATTGGTAACACAGCAACCCAAGACGATATGTTTATTAGATTCTCAGATCAAGAAGATATAAATACGTATACACCAACAGCGACCAATACAGCTGGTACACAAAGACTGGCCGACGGATCACAGATCAGGGGAGCGATTAGAGGTCGTGATGCAATTTATGTTTGGACTGATACTGCATTATTTACACAACGTTTTGTAGGTCAACCATTTACATTTGCCTTTTCACAAGTTGGAACTAACTGTGGACTTGCAGGACAAAATGCATGTGTTGAAGTTGATGGTGCTGCATATTGGATGTCAGAAAATGGTTTCTTTAGATATGCCGGTAAATTAGAATCACTACCATGTTTAGTTGAAGATCATGTATACGATGACATAAATATTGAATCTGGTAATCAAATGATATCTGCTGGATTAAATAATTTGTTTGGTGAAGTTATGTGGTTTTATCCTAGTTCAACATCTTCTGTTGTAAATAAAATGGTTTGTTATAATTACTTTGATTCATCACCACAGCGACCTGTATGGACAGTAGGCACATTAGCTAGAACAATGTGGCAAGACTCAGCAGTATTTAGTTTACCTCACGCATTAGAATATGATGCATCAACAGATACATCTTTTGATGTAATTGGAAACACTGAAGGTAGAACAAGTTACTATGAACATGAAACAGGAACAGATCAAAATAGAAGTGGAACAATAACTGCTATTACTGCAAACATAACGTCAGGAGATTTTGATATTACAGCTCAAAGAACAGCTCAAGGCCAACAAACCGGAATTGCTACTTTTAAAGGAGATGGTGAATTTTTAATGAAGATAAGAAGGTTTATACCTGACTTTATATCACAAACTGGAACAACAAGAATAACCTTAGAATTAAGAAATTTTCCTAACGAAACATCTGCAAGTTCCTCATTAGGTCCTTTTGATATAACTTCATCTACTTTAAAAGTAGATACACGTGCAAGAGCTAGATCTGTTGCATTAAAAATAGAAAACACAGCATCTAGTCAAAGTTGGAAACTAGGAACTTTTAGATTAGACACACAACCAGATGGTAGAAGATAATGGCTAAGATAGTACAAGTATTAACAAGACCTGCACAAGAATATGATTACACAGTTGCAGAAGCTCAAACTAGAGATATAGATGGTATTATA